>JAESFU010000262.1_pt1 | contig 48926 bp, 35 predicted proteins | sample 9269461 | NCBI WGS metagenome assembly JAESFU01 (sample SAMN14502556, study PRJNA617107) | algae metagenome | isolation source: Stenomitos rutilans HA7619-LM2 and co-occurring heterotrophs from cave walls | place: USA: Waikapalae cave, Hawaii | collected 2009-07-28
AAGCAACAGAGGTTCAAAAATTTCCCATTCTGCGTCAGTCAGACTGCTCGAATAGCTCATCGTCATTGGATTAAAGGGTTACGGCTCCCTTAATTTTAATTATGAAGATGTCAAATTAACTCTATACTGAGCAAATGGCGCTCCAACCGGGTGATACGTTTGAGTTGGTGCTGGGTCGCAAACACATCCAGCTCAAACAACTGGACTCTGGCGATTGAAGCAAGACCGCTGGTTCGTTGCCAGGCGACGCCGTGGTCCAACGTGTTGACCCTTTTGCAACTTAGACATTGCTGCTAGGCAAAGCCGAACAATCTGAGGCGGCGTGAAAAGGAGGCAGACTGCTCTCAAGCACCATAATTTACCTATATTCATTCTTAACTCATTGAAGCTTCGGGATGCGGTTCTGGTTTCTGCTGGACAACCCATTCTTCAAACAAACGTGCCCCAATTGCCCATGACTCATCAGCCACCTTCTGAATTACTCCAGTGCCGATGAGCACTTCCAGCGCATCAGCGACTTCACCGTAACTAAACCCAGTTTGTTGTGCTAGGGACTCGGTAGATTCTTGGCGGCATTCAACCAGTGCTCGATAAACCGCTCGCTCTGTATCTCCTAGACTGTAAGGACGCTGTGGGTCATGCCACCAGGCAGAAAAATCGCGATCGTGCTGCCTCAGGAGTTCATGCTTCAGACTCTCTACTGAGTGGTGATCTTTTTGGTAAGCATCGAAAAGACAATTGAGCAGTTGTTGCGTCAGGTAGGGGTGCCCGCCTGCCCACTCGGTGACTGTCCTAATATCGGCCTCAGCCAACTCCAAGCTTTCTTCCTGACAGCGTTGCTCAATGAGCGCCTGAGTCTCTGCCGGAGTCAAGGCAGTCAGCCAGTCTACCTCAGCGATATTGAGTAAGGGGGAGCCAACTGCTTGCTGATAATCTTTCAAGTTGCGGTAGCCAGAAAACAGAAAGCCGATAAAGGGTTTGAGGGCAGTGTCCGTATCCTTTAAGCCACGCAAATAGCTCCAGGCATCATTGGCCCAACTCTGACTGACCACAAATTCTGACCCATCTAAAAGAAAGCACACGCCATCAAACTGCCATGTCCGCAGTTCGTTAATCGTTTCTAGTAAGGCCTTGCGAAAGTCATCATGAGGTAGGCGTTTTTCATAGCTCGGATTTTTAACATTGACTTTCAGATTGATCGTGCTCAGAAAGCCCACGGTCACTTCCCCACCTGCAACCTGGCTTAGGAATTGGCGGTACTGCTCGCGTAGTGCAGCAACGGGTACCGATCGCCATCGGTTCATGGCCTCTCGCAAACGGGCAATCAATAGATAACGAAAACTGTCCAGGTCTTTGGGTTGCTCAACTTGCAAGCTCATAAAGACTGGAAAGGCTCGGGTTTCGTCTGGCCTTGCCTGCTTTTGAGGAGAACTGGTTTGCTCCGATGTGGACTGGGGAGCCAACTTGGCGAAGGTTGGAAAGAGCTTTTGTACCCAGCCAGTGCGGGCTTTGGCTGCTGCTAGCTGATTAGCTGGCTCAGCGGAGTGCGCCGCTTTATTAGTGTCCAGCTTCAGCAGATTCCACTCTACTGCTCTTAAAAGACTGGTTTTGCCAACCCGTCGTCCCCCCAACAGGATTCTGACCTGGAATGGCGAGCGCTGCACAGCTGCCAGCAGGTGATTGCGTCCAAAAAAATAAGGTGGGTCGGTAATGGTGACTCGAAAGTTGTCAAACGGACGTTGTTCTAGTGAATCTGCCATTTGCGGATTTCCTCCTCTCCCATTTCCATTTGCAACCAACGAGATAGTAAGGGCACATGGCTGCGGTAATAGTCATTGTCTTTTGTTTCCACACGCAGCACCAAACCTACTTTTTCTAGCCAAAGTAACGCATCCAGAGATTGGCTCTCAGTCAACAGGTTGTTGAGACGAGCTTGCAGGTCTTGTTCTGTAACACCATTATCCAGATCTAAGTTACAGGCAAGTAGCTTTAGCACTGCCATTGCAGCTTCAAAGTTGCGTTTTTTCAGATCTGCCCAGATATTTTGACTAAAGTAATCTTTGAGGATGCTGGAATAAGCAAAGGGCCGTTTGATATAGCGTTGAGCGTTCACCTCAGAAATTTGTCCGCCGTCTTGCTCTACCACTTTGGCGCAGAGAAGGCTGGCGAGTTGCCGGGAAATGAATGGATGTCCACCACTATCTTGATGGATTAGGGTAAGGGTCTCTGGATCAAACGATCGCCCCATTAAGCGGCTAATATCCATCAGCATTGTCTGGGTCTCTTCGGTTGAAAAGGGAGAGAGAAAGACTTCCTTAAAGAAACTAAAGACTGGATTGGTGGGAACGCCCTCCTGTTGCCACTGGTTGATACGATTGCAGTCTGGGTGAACATCTGCCACTAGCAATCCGAGTTGGCGTTGGTCCTGACTCAGTGCCCGTAAACTCCCAAAGAACGCATTAAATTCTTCAACTTTTGCTGTAGGGTCGGTTGGCGTTGGCAGAATGCGCTCAATTTCATCCAGGAACAGCAGGAGCGGTGGTTCGTAGCCTACTTGGGTGAGTGCTTGGATCATCTTGCCAATGCGCTGGATAAATTCAGTCGTTAAGGCAGTCGCCGGCATTTCCAGTGAGAATGGTTCAAGGTTGAGCGTGGTTGTTTTGTCACGCTCTCGTAGTAGCAATGAAAGCTGCCGCAGAATTTCATTGAATAACTCGGCCCCATAGCGAGGCTTGCCGCCATAGGGTTGCAGATCCAGGTGCACCACTGGATGCTGCCGCAGAGAAAAGCCGAGTTGCAGCAGGATGGAGGTTTTACCGGATTTTCGGAGTCCAAACAAACCCACTCCCTGCTTGCGGAGTAACTCTTCTTCGAGACGGTGCAGGAGGTCTGTGCGCCCAAAAAAGGAAAGGGTATCGCCAATGGCGTTGCGATCGTCAAACAAGTCAGCACCGGGCAAGTAGCGATCAGCGTACTGCGCTAGCAAGCCTGCACAGGCAGCAGGGTCGGTAACGGCTTTTTCCACCGCAGCCAGAGGGATTGGAATTAACACAAATTGATCGCGTAAGCGTACTTCCGCCATCCGCACTCGAAACAGCGTGTCTGGAGCTTCCTGGTAGAGTAAAACTCCGGCTTGTTTTTGGAGTCCGCCACCCATTTTCTCTCCAGCTTGCATTAGCTCTGTGACATCTTGAGCAGTGGGTGTGTCGATCGCCAGTAAAACGGGAAAAGGAGCTAGAGCTTTCAGCCGACCCACTGCACTGATAACCCGCAGACTGCGCTTACCGTCTTGCTTAGCCGTTGCACCTGCTTGTTCCAGAAATTGCTTGGCAATCAGAAGCCACTGGTTGAACACGTCCCGCTCTTGTCGGGCAGTGACGATCGCCCGACTAAACCGCAGCAATACCACTGGACGTAGCCAGAATAAGACAAAGGCTCCCACCACCAGCAAAGCTAGACCAATCAAAAGAATCTGGACGGCAATCCCCAAGAAAAGTGCGCTTTTCTGTGCCTGGATGGTATCGATCGTGCGCCGGATTGGTGTCATCATTTCTGCGGGAAACCGCGATCTTCCCCCAGCCAGTGGATTCAAGGGGTCAGAGGCTTCCATGATGCTTCTAGCCTGGGTTAAGGCATCTAATGCCTGATTCATCTCCGACAAAGAGAGCCGACTATCAAAATTAATTCCATTCCCAATGGGATCAGGATTAACTTGATCCTGGATCTCTCCAGAGATTTTTCCAAGCGTAGCAGCGGCACTATTGCGAACTCGTTCATCATTGCTTTTGAGCGATGCAGTTAAGGCTGGGGCACTTGATAATCCCATCTGTGACAGGGCAAAAATTGCGCCTTCACGGACAGGCTTATTGTCATCCTGAAAGGACTCGATCAAGTTTGGAATGGAAATTTTTGCTATAGCACCCATCTCACCCAGGGCATAGGCACTCTCACTGCGTACTTTTACATCCTGGCTCTTGTCATTCAATGTCTTGAGCAAGTTAGGGATCGCCGCTGAACCGACTTTGCTCAAGGCGAAGGTGGTTCTTTGACGTACCACGGCATCACGATCGTTGAGAGCCATAATCAAAGCAGGAATGGCGGAATTCGCTGATTTCCCAATCTCACCGAGAGCATGAGCTGAGCTTGCCCGAATTTGCCAGTTGGGATGCTGAAGCGCCTGCACCATTATTGGAACGGCGGTTTGTGCATCTACCCCGATTTGCCCTAAGGCTTCGATCACTTGTTGCTGGACTGCTAAATTACTCTCTTGCGATACCTGAATCAATGCTGGAACGGCTGCTTTTGCAGTCGAGCCGATGAGCCCAAGCGCCAAGGCCGCATTCAGCCGAACCTCTGCATTGCGATCTTTTAGTGCCTCCGTCAGTGCAGGGACAGCAGGAGAACCGATTTGACTCAGGGCGATTGCAGCCTCACGCCGAAGCCCATCGTCCTTTCCTCTCAGAACCCCGACCAGAGCCGGAACCGTAATTTCTGGCTTTGCCTGCACCTTGCCTAACGCGCTGACAGCACTGAAACGCACCAGTGCATCTTCATCTTTCAACGCCTCCACCAACTCAGGGACGCTATCCCTAGCTGACGGTTCAGTTTTGCCCAGATTGGCTGCAGCAATGCGGCGAGTTGCTGCATTCTTGTCTCGAAGTTGTTGTGTGTAAAGAGAAGCTTCGGAGCTTTGTGGAGCAGACCCACAACCACTGGGAGCTAGCAGCACAGCTAGCAAGAACCCTACACAGACGAACCTGAATATTTGGATCAATCGTCGCCTCATCTGCTTCACCGTAGCCCCCATTAGTAGTCAATCAAATTTAGAATTTTGTGGAACGAGCATGGCATGGAATCATGCTTCGACTTAAGGCACGGGAGTTGGGTTTGACTGCTTCGGCTTGAAGCTGTACTGCAGGCGATCGCCAGGAGCATATTGAAGAGGGCTATGGGGATCATTCCTAAATTTCATCCAATCTAATTCTTTGCCAAATGAAATCGAGGCTGTACCATCAGGAGCAAGCTGATAAAGCCACTGAGCATCTCGGCAAATAGAGGACTCAATGCCGGGAATCTGTTTGGGTAAGCTGCTCTGTCTGCGGGCAGCTTCCTTCACTTGTAAAACTTTTTGAGTGAGTTCAAAGCGCAGCGCGGCTTTGCCCACCTTATGCCACTGATTCACCCAAGCTGGACCCAGATATGGATTCCACCAAGCAGAAGCAATTCCAGGTTGTTTGGAAAATGTATCCGGATCAAAAGCACAGAAATCTTGTTCCGGCAGTTTCAGCACGAGTTGTCTCATGCGATCGAAGTAATCAACGGCTGCAAGGCGTAAATAGGGTTTAAAGACCAGATCGGAGAGTGAAATGAACCATTGGGGGTAAGGATTAGAAGAACTATCAGACAACTCGAACACTGGGAGAGATTTGAAGAAGGAAAGTGCAGGATACTTTCTCGCCGATACAAATAAAAAAGCCTCACTGTAAAGCCCTTTGAGAAAAGACTGAGGTAAATCGTATTTGTTAAAGCGGTTCAGTCGCTCTTGCCATGCAGTCGGAAGTTCCTGCATCTTCCGCATCACTGAAGCCTGCCAGCTGGAGTTGATAATAACAACGAGTTGAGCAATTAAAGTCGGTTGTTCCTGTAAAGCCTGATTCAACTTCCAGGACACTTCCAGGGTCTCAAGCGCTGCTTGCAGTTGCCCCTGACGAGTCTTGTCCAAAATATCAACCACAAGAATCTTTTGGAGATTAGCAACACTAAGAAAGCTAGGCAGTGCAATACCAATATCTCCGACTGCTCTTATATATGACATTTCCCATCGTGGCAACTCGCTACTTAAGATATGAGTGCGAACTGCCTCCAGTTCTATTGCATGTTCAACCAGGTATTGGTGAATATTTTCTGGTGGAGCATCAATCTTGTCATTGGGCTGCTTAAATTGGCTATCCAGATAGCGACTCAAGTCTTTTCCGAGCGTCTCCACAAACGATTTTTGATCAGCTTTGGGCGTTGGAAGATGCAAATAGCGAGTTGGAGTCACTTTGGTTCCCAAAATTTTGCCAAAGCCCAAACCAGTACTTAACTCTTCTAGCTTGAGGGCTGAGTTATTCGTTTCAGTGGTAGGAAACTGTTGAATATACTGTTCGACCGCCTGATCAACCCTCTTCTCTTGTTGAGCCGCAAGCAAATTTCCACCAATGACCCAGATTGCCAGCAGACCAATAACCACAGGAGTTACCCAGCGGAGTATCTTAAAGAGATGGATTAACAGTCTCTGAAGTAGTTTGAGCAGCTTTCGCCCTAAATGTCCTGATTCAGTCAGAGGACGCTTTGGAGAGGCAGGTAATTGTTGCCGCATATTCACTCACCCCAGAGGACTGTTTCACCCTTCTAGTTCTACCTGTTTTCTCTATGGCGAAACCAAAACTTCAGGCTTTGCAATCTCGGCCTGTTCTGCTAGTTCTGCAATCGCAACTGCAGCTATTGCCTAAGCACTTTCTGCCCATTAGTATGCCGAAGCGCTGTTTGGATGCCTGCTGCTAAAGCTACCTGGGCAGCGGGTCAAAATCAATTGCTTAGCGAGTATCGGCAAAGCTGAAGCACTCCAAAGCTTATGCGCTCGGAATGCAAGAGGAGGACTACGTCGTTTGACTGGAGGGGCAGAAGTCACTCCCCTTTTTACCTTCCGCTCTACTGCCGGGCCCGCAGTAGGGCGCGTAACAATTTAGAGTTGTGCAAAGCTAAGCAAACAGCGGTTGCTCGATGCTCCCAGCGGTCGGTTCGCTGGCGACATGCGGTTGCAGGGTGCAGCCTGACCTAATGGCACAAAGGCGATCGCTCTGCGGCTACCCAGTTGGTTCGGGTCACTGGCGCTCGGCAAGCGGTAGCAGTAGGGTTGCTGCAATTTCCTGTCTCAACTGAGCGCTGCTATTCGTACTTTCCAGGCAATCTGCTAGCAGTTTGTTGGCCTCGTAGTATTGCTGCAATTGCTCTTTTTGAGCCTCACTAAATTGCCAATCATGCCCAAGATTGCGGTACTGGCACATCACGGTCCGGAGCTGCTCGATCCAGGCTTGCCCATTCACTGTCCACCACTGTCGAAAAGACTCCCCATGCTCGTGGGACATCGCCGGTAACTGGTCTTTGACCTGTTGCAACTGGCGCTGCAAGGCGGGCAAGCGGGCACAGGCGCAGGCAAGGTTGAGGGTGTCGTCAAGCTCATAGGTACGTCCAAAAAAGAGGGCGCTCTCAAGCTCGAACGCGAAATCGAGGGCAAGGTCGAGGGCGAGGTCGAGGGCGAGGTCAAGAGCGAGGTCGAGGGTAACCTTGAGGGTAAGATCGTTGGTAGGGGCGAGGGTGAGGTTGAGCTCGCAAGCACGTCCAAGGACGTAGTAGAGAGCAGGAGTGAGGGAGAGCTTGAGATCGCGCGTGCAGGTTTCGAGGTTGTGAATGACAGGATCGGTGTCAAGAGCGAGGGTGAGCTGGAGGTTGAGGTGGAAAGCCAGCCCAAAGTAGAGGGCGCGTAGGGCGACAGGCTGGTCGCTGGACTCGATCGAAGTTGCTTTAGCGTCTACCCAGGTGAGAAACTGTTGCAGTTTTGCATCGCCTGCCAAGAGTCCATCGATGCGCCGCTTCATCAGGCCTAGCAACTCATCAGCGGTTGGGAGCATTTCCAGCGTCAAGCACAGTACTTCACGCCAGCGGGGATTGGTGAGCTGGTGGGCGAGTGTGACCAGCGATTGTTGATCAGCAGTTTCGACAAGCTGCCGGGCCGTGAAATACTCGTGGAAGGTGAGGTGAGCAAAGGAGTAAATCTCGTGGGCACGTTCGATCAAAATGCCATGCTGACGTTCGATCGTGGCCAAGAACGCCTCGATGTCTAAAGCCTCTGGGGTCAGAGCGTCGTTTGTGGAGTGGAGGCAGTGGGGCAAGACCTGTTTGATTAACCGTGCGGCTGTATCCAGATCAAAGAAGTAGCTGCCTTCGGTAAACGTCGGGAGCGCCATCTGGCGAAAGAAGGCTTCTCTGCCGCTAGGGGAAAGGGCCTGATAAAACGGTTCCCAACCAGTGTCTGCAAGTTGAGCGCGAGCTTGCAACAGTGCCTTAAAGCTATCCCGGTAGAGCTTCCAACGTTGGGTGGGAAAAGCACCCGTGCCTTCAAAGACGAGGCATAGCAAGGTGAGGAGCAGCGGACGGGTCGCTAAGTCGTGGAGCGGCGGTTGCTCCCTCAGTGCTTGCAGGAATGCTGCTGCTTGACCTGCTTGCTGCTGACGACAAAACCATTGCTCCACAAAGTGGGCAATTTGCTCCTTATTGAAAGCGGCAACTTCGACTTCGGTGAACGCCTCAAGGGTATACTCACGGACAGCGAGGCGGCAGGTGATGACAAAAGCATTGCGGCCATAGCGTTCAGCAAACGCTTGGAGATGCCGCACCACTCGGCTGGCGTCGGTTTCGCGGACTTCATCTAAGCCGTCCAGTAAAAGCAGGGCACGTCCGTGAGACAAGATTGTTTGAATGTTCGTCTGACTGGGCGCAGCAGCCTGACCGTTCACCCCGATCACTGGCGGGATCAAGGTCTGCAGGTATGCCAACAAATCGAGTGGACCCTCGGTTTCGGCAAAAGCTTTCAGGGTGATAAACCAAGGCACACAATGTGGGTAAAACGTCCCTTCTACACATTGGAGCGCTAAATGCTTGAGAAAGGTGGTTTTTCCTGACCCCGGTTGCCCCAGAAGCATCAGCTTGCCATATTGCTGCACCGCTTCCAAGCCAGGCACCGTTTCTTTGACCGTCCCCAAGCTCAAGCGTTCCATGGTTGGTGCTGCTGCGTCTCGCAGCAAGGCAGCGACTCCTACCCGTCTGCGTCCAGGAATCTTTGCCAAGATCTTGACGTGGGTGTAAAGGATGCCCAGCGCCATTGGCTGGTTCATGCCCAGCACCCGTATGACGCTACACCGTGACTGAATCAGCGGTTGGATGGCTTGGCGCACCTGCCCTACCAAGGCATCAAGGTTGTTTTCCTGCTTCCCAGACACTGGCGGTGCAGAAGCCTCCAAGGCTTGATAGCGCTCCAACAACCAATCATGTAGCTTTCGGTACTTATTAGGTCCTTTACCGGTAAAAGAGAACTTTCTATACACCTCGCTCATGCGGGACGCCAAAGCAGATTCAGAGATCCCGAGGGCTTGGGCAATTTCAAGCTTATTGCCGCTGCTATTGACAGTAGCTGTAAAGGCTTCTGCTTGTTCGGGTGAAAGGTCGCGCTGGTGGGCTAATTGAGCTAGGAACTCGCGTGGGAACGCCTGCATTGTCCGGGACTAGTAACTAGCGTTAGTTAACCATAAATTTCTCCAAGTCAGGCGAAGTCAGGCAAAGTCAGCCTCAACTTTGGCAGAAAACTCTTAAAACGACTTGCGATACTGAATGTGACCGCTTTACAAGCGTGTTTAACGAGGATCAAAGCCAGCCAGAAAGGGAAGTTGCATGGGGTATGGGGTTAAGTGAGTCGCCGTAGAGGCACTCACGCTCAGGCTGGAAGGCTGACTTAGCAGGTGTGGCAAAAACAGCACGCAGGCTGATGAACACAGGAGGTTCAGGCTCCTCCGTTCTAGTCGGTTTAACCGGTACACCCCTTAACGCAACTTTCTACTCACCGACAGCAAGCGATTGACGATGTTGCCTGGACGTGTCTTCTAGACCGTGTGTTGGCATGAAGGATGCCTTTGCTCTGCTTGAGTAAGGCCCTTTCAACCGCCACAGTTTTAGGACGACGACAGTAGTGAGTTGTCGCTTCATCAACCTGTAAAAAGGTTTTTAGCAAAGTAGCATCATTACGCCTAGAAAGTTCTTGAAAAGGAGCTTATTTTGCCATGTCTTAACAGCAAGTTTCGTTGTAACCGCTTGTTTTGAACAGGTCGAATTATCAAATATGTGCATTAGCATGACTGCTTGCTTGAATTTCTTAAAACTACTCGCTAGCAATGTGTTCAAAAAGCGAAAAACTCAATCTCAAGCAATAAGAAACCACTCAAATAGCAGTTATGAAAGCGGTAGAAAGTGTTAGGTAGTTAGGAATTTTACAAGGCTAAAACCCGCATTCTCTCGTTAGTCACGGTGAACCATGTGGATCTTTGTCTCACAGTAAAACTAGTATTTTCATAACTAACTCACTATGGCTAAAATGTTGTCTGATCTCCTTTTGGAATATCAACTATTCTCTAATAACCGAGAGTTTAGTAACCTCCGCTCCATTCTGAAGAGGCGCATATTTCCTGATCTGCTCAAGCTTGATGGCTTGCAACAGCTTCAAGGCAAAAAATTAGATTACATGCTTGAGCACATGCCACTCGCTGGTTTTGTCGCTCTAGCAAATCCGATCTTTCAAAGTCAGATACTACAACTGGCTCGCTCTAACACTTTGAAAGTTGAGAAAAGCCAATGGAAACGGTTCTGTACTTGGTTACAAGCACACGAGCAGTATGTTCCTGATCCGGCTCCGCTTGTGTCTGTTTCAGAGGCGGTACAACCTGCCTACAGCCATATCCCCAAAGGTACGCTCAAAGCAGTCATGGCGCTGAAAAAAAAGCGGGAGAAAACCAAAGGGCCGATCGCCTTGCTGGAACGAGATTGGACAGCAGACCTCATAACCGATAGGCAAAGCTTTGATTTCTTCCTGCAAACAGTCACGCGATGGCGCAGAAAGGCTGTCACTATCGCAACACTAAAGCAGTGCCATCGAAGTATCGCACGAGTGTTGGGGTACAAAACCAGGGAACAAGGGATTGCCCTTGAAGCGTTAGCGATCACTGATCTCTTAGACCAAACTTTACTGCAAGCTTATGTGGAGTCCAGTCAAAAGCGGGGCCTGTCCTCAAACACGATTAAGAGTGATATGGCAGTTGTCATTCCCATTGCTCAATGGCAATTTCACTTGTCTACGCCGAATGAAAATTACAGCAATCCTGAACCAGTCAAAGCAATTCGCAGCTATCTGAAAACGATTCTCATTGACCACCGTGATCGCCCGCGCGTTTCAGATGAGGCTTGTGCCGAGAGGGAACTAACCAGGCAGCAATGCTGGGAAATCCTGGACTATCTGAGCTGGCGCTGTAAAGACTTAGAAAAACAGCACGGTATGACGCGCCAAGTGATTGACGCGTGGATGGATTACTTGATGATTGCGTTCTTGGTCACAACGGGTGCGCGACAGCGCGAGCTTCGAGAACTGCAGCGGCAATACTTAGCGCTTGAAGGCAATGTCATCTTTGTCAAGTTGCCACCGGAAGGGCACAAAAATGGCAATAAGACCGGGAGGGGCAGAGAGTATCCGCTTTTTGTGGGACCGATGCAGCTCTCCTTAACCACTGACTTACAGTACTATCTTGAGCACATTCGCCCACAAAACCTGGACCATGATTTTCTCTTCTTCCTACGCCTAAATCAGGCTAGGCCGTATGGACGGATTCGTCGAGGCGATCCCATTCGAGCAGACTCGTATCTCTCTAATCTAGTTTCTAAGCTCATCGCCTGCGTCACCGCTCATCTGTATGGAATTGAGCAGGCTAAATGGACGACCCCGCATGATTTTCGGCGAATTATCGCGACTTGGGTCTGTACCTATGGCGAGCCGAAGCATCTGCCCATTTTCGCTGAACTTTTGGGCCACTCCATGGACATGTTGGTCAAGATTTACAACAAAAGGCACCCTGGAGACCTAGCACGTCAGTCCCCGTTTGCTTATGACGAGATTGCCGCAAGAGAGGAGCGGATGCAGGATTCTAAGGACTTGGGCAGGGCCAAGGCCGCCACTTCTATGTCCGAAATGAGCCTGTCGGCACTCGTAGCCATGCTCCAAAAGCTCGTACGCAAGCTCTGGTATGCTTTGACCCAGCGTAAACAAAATGAGGTGCTTGCATCGCTATCACCCGTGGAGCGTGAGGCGATCGATGCCTAAAAAAGGCCAAGACGCGGTTCACCTTGACGCTTTGGCTAGATCTCAGTGGCAGTCACGACACCAAAGGCATGACCGGTGGGGCTATTGAGGGGGTAAAACCGTTTCGTTTGCCTGGCATACCAGTAGCAGTACCGTCCTTCAGTGCGACAACGCATCCGTTCGGCACAATCGGGTAGCTGCTTCCACTGTTGCAATGTCGTGATGGGGATACCCGTTAGCCTGGACAGTGCCGATTGGGACAGCCCACCGGTCCCAACCTCTGTTTGCTGCTCCACCAAGTCGCTAGCATGCGGCTGTTCGAGGGGACGGGATCGTAGGGGCTCGCACAGTGCCTCAATGTCTGCCGCTACAGTCAGCACTGACTTGAGCGGCGGGTGTGCGTCTGACTCTAGGCGGAGCGGGTAGTAACACTGTAAGGGTGGATTGTATACCCACCCGAAGCCTTCTGGATCCCGTTCGACCGCCCATTGAGGCTGCTTCAGCTCCCTCAGATACTTTTTGAGCGTGGTGGGATTGGTCTGCAAGCGCTCTACCAATTGCCTGGTGACAAGTCCTCTTGTCCAGTCTTTTGGGGCAAGCGTGACCAACGGTTGGTTGGGAGACGAGGCGCTGGCTACGGCGACACTCTGAGCCTTGTTGCTCTCTGCTGGCGATCGCGCCAGTGGGCGCGTATCAGCCTGATGCACGCCTTGAGAAGGCTCTGGACATGGCTGGTGGGGGTTGGTTGGGTACGGCTGGAGGGGTGGCGCACGGGGAGGCAGCGACCCTTGCTCTAAGACGGCTAAGCGCTGCGCCAATTTAGTGGTGATGGCTTCGAGCCTCTCCATACGTTGGAGCAACAGAGTCTTCTCTGTTACCATCGCGTGGCTCTTGCAGTTAGCCCCACCAACGCCTACTTGGGCAGTCGCTGGTAAGAGAAGAGGGGCTTGAATCGCGCTGGCTAGTTCAGATGCCATTAAAGGGTCTAGAACAACGTGCGGTCTACCGTCTTGCTTTTCAAGCGTTTCAATCATCATTGGTTTCCTTCCTTTCAACGGTCTGGCGTTAGGGTGTGACAGGCGCTAGCGGTACTAACCATCAAGGACTGTGAGCCCTACGTCGGCACCAGTGCGTGTGTCAAAAACGGGTCATGGGAAGCGGGCAGGTGATGGCGGCATCGCGGTCTTGAGTGCACCATGCAGCGATCTGCTGAAGCTGAAAGGCGGCTTGGTGATGCCAGCGGACTTGGCGAGTCTGCAACAGCGTCGTTAAGCTGACCGTGGTCAGCTTGCGCTCAGACGGGTCATTGCCAGGGGAGCCACAAGGTTTGAGGTGGTGCTAACGTCACATCAACACCTGGTACTCCAGGTGCGATCGCCTGCGACAGCACCTGCCTCAGCGCCGGACTCAAGCTTGCTCCCAATCTGAGCTTTAGCAGGTCATTCGTGCTCAATTCGTCAAGCGTTTGGTAGGTCAACTGGTACTCCAAAATGGAGACCACTTCTTCGAGCCACTCGTCTGGCAGCTTGCCTCTCAGCTCACGACGAATTTGGACGATCACAGGATTAGTTTGGCTAAACATACTATGAGCGAGTGCCTCTACAAAAGTGACGGGTACGGTGACGGGTGAGTGACGAGTAAACCGTTGTCTCCGTGACGGGTACGGTGACGGCTTTCACTTGATAAGTGTTGGGAAGTCCACTCCGTCTAGATTTCCAACCACCGTACCCACTCCGCACGGGAACTGACGGGTGAGAAAGTTTCAATCAGGTTGAGTTTGATTAGCTCCAACAAAAGTTCGTCCACTTGCTCAGAGTTTAAGGACTTGCTTTGACCCCAGTTTTGTTTGACTGTGCGCACAGCAAGCTCCTTCTTTTTACGCAGGTAGACGCCTAAGTCTTTGAGGTCACTAGCGGGTAAAGCCTCAAGGCGATGACGGGTAGCCTGTGGTTCGTCCTGGGGTGGTTCAGCTTGCCAGCAGTCCTGCAACCAGTCCACCACTTGAGTCCGAAAATCAGGTGGTGGTGCTTGGGTCTGTGGTGTTTTGGGTGGTTTTGGTTGAGTTTGTACTTGCGGTTGCGTCCACGGCGTGAAGTCAGTCAGTTTGCGCTCAATCTGGGGTAGCTCCACCAGCAACCACTCAACGTGACCTGGCAGTTTTAACTTGCCCTTCCCACTGGAGACTGGCTTGCGCGTGATGGGGTGAATCGTGGGAATCAGTTCCAATTCCAGCAGGGCCGCATCCCGTAAGCGGGCAACGCCTTTCGCATCCCCCAGCGCCGACAACGTTCGATCGTGCGCGACAAACAACGGTGGCATCAGCACTTTGCGACTATCACTCATTGCGGACTTAAAGAACTTACTACCGATGTCACCCGGCAGGCGGTCCGCCCAGTTTGTCATCTCTTCCGACACCACGCTGGTAATGCGCTGCTGCTGCCGTAACGACTGCTGCCAGTCTTCTTCAGTTAAACCCGAGCGGTTGAACTCCTGGTAGCGGCGCTCGATTTCGTCGAGATACCACTGGAGGAACGCCGCGATCGCACCGTAGTCCATCCCGGCACCGATATGCCGGATGCCCTTCCACTCATGATTGGCCGCGTGTGGATCGAGCAAAATCACCTGATGCCCGGCGCGCACTTTCTGCATCACCAGGTACCGTGCCGTCCAGCTTTTTCCGGCACCCATGCCGCCAAACAGCAGCCCAGGGTACTCTAAGAAGTTTTGCAGGTAAGCCGTCGGGTCACCGATTGGATCAGCCGTGGGTGTTACAGGCATGGTTGCTTGCCCAGGTGCAGCGGTTTCTGTCTGTGGCTGCGAGTTAGTCTGCGGTTTTGGTGCCGACACGTCCTGATAGTCGGCATCTTGGACCTCTGACAGATAGGGTGCCATCTGTGGGTAAAGTCGTTCGGCTGCCTGCAACTGAGCCACCTGCTGATAGCCTTCCAGTTCAGCGTGATGGGCGATCGCTTGCAGTTGTCCTTGCTGCAACCGCGCTTGGCGCTCCCACTCCTGGTACTGGCGACGGTAATCGCGGCGGGTCTGGGTGAGTAGCCAAGCGGAAACGCATAACCCCGTGCCCACCAAAGACAAGGGAATTTTGCGATAGGCCGCTTGATAGGTGAGCTGCGTGCCCAGGAACCGCACTGTTTCGGGCTGGTGCAGGTAGCCACTGACTGCGAGCGCTGTACTAGTCATGCCAGCCGACAGTAGCCCCAGAATCTTTGGCAGATAGGGGTCTTTCACTTCCAAACCTCCTGCACCTGTTGCTGGACGTGCTGCTGCACCTGTTGACTGGTATGGGCAAGTTGGTCAAACCAGCCCGTGAAGATGGCCACGACCAGAGCGATCGCAATCGCTAACAACCGGGCGCTGCGAGACAGGTAAGCCGGGAGCACCAGAGCCAGCAGGCAGGCGATCGCACCCATCCAGTAGACCGGCAGGAGCGCTGTCACCCACCGGGCGAGCAAGGTGACGGTAATACCCAGTGCAAACAGCCCGGTAAAGCGACTGATGCCCTCTAGCACGTAATCGATGCGATCCGGTTCGGGCGTTGCCTCTGGTTCGTAGTAGCCATCGGACGGTGGCAACATCAGGGGTGAATCGTAGGGGTCAAACATGGCTCACCTCACACCCGAAAGAAGTCTTTGACACCATGCCAGAAGCCTTTCCCAGGCTTGCCAGCAGTGCCATAAGTCAGCAGTTCTTTACGGGTCTCCGCTTGCCGCCGCAACGCTTCCTGCACTTGCAGCTGCCGTTGCGCCTGGGGGACTTTCTCGCCGATCGCTTTGGCGCGATTCTGGTGTCGCAGGTGAATGAGTTTAATCGCGCTCTGGAAGTCTAAGCGATTCAGGTCATACTCCGAGCGGTATTCGGCTTCCAGCTTCTGGATACCGTGTCCGGCTTTCTGGTTCAGCAGTTGCAGATGCTTGTCGTAGCCTTTACTCAAGAGCCAGGCATCTAAGAAGCTTTTGTCGATTTGCTTGGAGCCTTTCTCGACTTGCTTTAAGACGCGCTGGACAAACTGCTCATATTCCACTTGCCCTTCAATCAGCGTGGTGAAGTGTTTTTCCAGGATCGGCAGAATCTCTTTCAGTCGGGTCATCGCAGTAGCGCGATCGGCAAACAAAGCGAGTTCCCGATCGTCCATTTGGGGTAAACGTGCCAGGTCGATGCCGAAGTAGCGAGTGGCGCGTTCAGTCAGTGCGCCGGCATGGGGCAGGATGTGGGATTGGATGCCCTTGGGTCTGCTGCTATAGCCTTTGGCTCTTGGGGCTGACATTAGTTGCACTCCTTGGTTTCAGAAGACCAGAACAGGAAACTGCTGCGATGGGTGTCGCAGAGGGGCGAGCGGGGGACAATCACGACTCGCTGACCGGCGGCACCGGCGAGAAAACCCAGCACATAACCACCCAGGACAAACCCCAGCACGACGGCAATGCCGAGCAGCAGGGTGTTGAGTGGTTCACGATACGTGGTCACGCGCTCAGAAGTTGTGGGCGTTTGTGCTCGCGCCAGTGCTGTTTCCAAGGGGGTAAAGGTGGTGCGGCCATCCGGTTGCTGTTGCACCAGATAAGGCGTGCCGGTCTGGTCAGCCCAGACGGCCAGTTTGGCGGGCGCGGCAGGCGGTAGCGCTTTAGGGTCGGGCATGGGTGGAGTCTCCAAGAAAGTTGCTCGCTAGCCAGCCGGTCTGACCCCGCCACCGCACGGGCACCCACACGACACCGTCCTGCTGCACGCGGCGATCGGGGGTCAATTCCACTAAATCGCCATGCATCAGCACGCCTAAAACCTGACTGTGCAAACTGGGTGCCGCGCGGAAGTTAGCGGCCATGTTGGGGCTCTGGATGTGAGCGATCGGGAACGTGGCTGGATCACTAGACGGTGCTGCGACCAATGAAGGCTCTACGAGCGCTGTAGCAGTGGTTTCTGGCGGTTGTGTGGTAGCATCCTGCTGGGATGCTAGTGACGGGGTCGGCAGCGGCGAGACAGAAGGTATAGCAGTGGGACTGGCGGCGGTTAGAGCTGGTTGCTGCTGTTGTGAGAAGCCGAAACCGAACATGAGCAGTGGAATGGCCAGCAAGCCCAGAGCCAAGGGTAAGCCCCAGTGAGTCGTGGCTTTGGGTTCGGGTGGTGGCACTGGCTGCAGGGTGAAGAATTGTCCCTCGGTCGGATTTGGAGGCTGTGGCATGGCTTTAGCACCGTGAAGGGGGTCTAGGCTGACTGGGCACAGGGGCTTACAACGGCAACGCACCGGCTGCCGTATAGGGGGCGATCGCCAGAAAGCTGCTGGTCAGGTCAGGGACATCAAGCGCGTCGTCTAGCAGGACCGCAAAGTCAGCGCACTGGTGGGGGTGCTCGCTCAGTTCGGCGACCAGATATTGCTGAATGCGGAGTTGAGATTGCCGCAGACGCTCGGCCATCACTTTGGCAGTGCTGCGCTCAAACTGGGTCAGCTTGGCATCGAAGGCAAACACTTGCGCGTTGATAGTGTTCACACCCGTTTGGGCTAGTGCGGAAATGGCATGGGCGCTCTGGTGATCCAGTTCAGACAGCCGCTGCTGTTGCTGCTCAGCATTGGGGTTGGGGCGTTTGGCTTTGGGCTTGTGCCCGTTGACGGAATCTTTCAGAGCATCAGTATTAATGGGCATGAGTTTCCATCTCCTGTATCAGTAGGATTTTGAATTGTTGAATTGTGCGTTTCCTTTTGAGCCAGAGCACCAGACGAGTTAGCACTTTGAGGTCATCTACGGCATACAGCCCAAATGCATCTGGTTGGATGCATAGCTCCCTTAACCAGTGCCGCAGGGTACTGGGTGGTACCCGTTTACCGCGAACTCTTGACAGATGCCAGCGCAATTCTGGTTGGGTGAACCCTTGTGCCTCAATGACTTGTACAGCAGGCATTTAGGAAACCTCTGTTGGCGCTCCGTTAACACGCTATTGATGTGCCAATGGAACGAATAGTAGCACAAGCGTGAATATATGCAATTATGAGATGCAAACGTCTTGATTTTTGTGAGTTAGAGCTACTATCATTGGAGCGAGTAAATGACAGAAGTGGCCAAGCGTGTTTTTGCAAGTGTGAGTGACCAGCTAGCGGACAAGCTGGAAAAAAGAGCGCAGATTGAAGGGCGCTCTCTATCCAATCTCATTAGTTATTTGCTGGAACGTGAAATGGAGGCTTGGCAACCTCCAACACAAGAAAGTAAGTGAGGGCGATCGCGATGGCACGCTTTCAAGACCTCAGGCAACGCTTTGCGGTCAGACAACTTTTAATAAGGGTGGATCAAGCGCGGTGACAGTCTCAGCTCAAAGTTTAGAGAGCTTAGCAGTACGCTTGCACTTATGGACAAGTGGCGGTAGATTATTGATCGACTCAAAGAATATCCGTACCTGGCAGGGGGAGCGGCAGAACGATCTAGCACCAAAGCTAAGACTGTTCTGTCGTTTGTTGTTTTTGCTCCGCATCAACTTTCAATCTGAGGGATGGTTAAGCGCCCCTGAGACACCCCCGGACAAGGGCAGCGCTTTGATACAAAAGATCATGCGATCTTGGCAGGACATTCGGTCTACCATGCTCTAGTCGAAAAGGATGACGTTATGAAGCTGATGGCACACTCCCAACTCATCACCAGGGCGGCTTTACGCTCGGGAGCGGTCTCAGCGGTCCAGGTTTGTCCTTTTGCACTCAAAAGGAGCGTGGTTATGTTCTAGGACCCCTAGAAGCCAAAAACCCCCACTGCGGAAACAGCGAGGGTCAAAAGGCTTCAATATTCACTTTCATAAAGGTCTGGGGCTGCTAACCAGAAGCTTGGCGGCAGAAAGTTAGCTCACCCGATCAGGGACAGAACCTTCACGGACGTTTACGACGTACGACAGGTTTTGCTGTGTCAATTTTAGAGGTAAATGACCGAGTTGTGCAACTTTTTCGGTCATTTACCCCTGGCTGCGGCATGGCGTGTTGTCCCATTCGATACACTCATCAGGGACCACACCATGGCAAAAACCTTTACCCCCACCCGGCAGAGCAACCCCTGCCAGTTGTGCGACGACACCACCGGTAAGTGCCGTCAAACGACGAGCACCCTCCTGTGCATGACCTTAACCGATGCACTAGACACACCCCCCGGCTTCACCTTTATCGGTCGGACAAAAGACCATCTCTGGGGCAAATGGGTCGTTGGCCAGCGGCAAGACTGGAGCGACGACCAACGCGTCTTGTGGCAACGGGAGCGCCAACAACGCCAGGTCGAGCGGGAACGCGCGGAAGCGCAGCGGCAGGCAACGGCACTGTCAGCCCTCGAACGCGACCGGTACTACCAGCAATTGCTCGACCAGCTCAGCCTGCATCCGGCTGACCAGAACGCCTTAAGCGCCCGTGGCCTGAGTGCGGCGCAGCTGCAGACCTGGGGCGTCAAGTCTGTAGAGCAATGGCAGCGGTTAGAGCCGTCCCTACCACACACGCTGCCAGGGGTGAGTCTGAGCGGTGAACGTTTGAATGTTGCGGGTGCTGGGTTCCTCTGCCCCATCCGCGATGTCAACGGCTTGCTGGTCGGGTTTCAGCTCCGCTTACGGGTGGCTGAGACCGGCGGTCGCTACCGCTGGCTCACCTCAGCCACAAAGAAGCGGCCGCACGGACCGACCCCGCACCTACCGCACGGTGAGTTACCACTGGCGGTGCATCGTCCACCTCAGGTGCAACATACGGCGATCGCGCTGGTGGAAGGCACGGGACCGAAACCCTTTATTCTCTCTCAGCGCCGGAGTCAGGTGGTGGTCGGAGCCGCCGGTGGTCAGTTTGCGAGCAGTCCCCAAACCCTGCAGCACACGCTGGCGGTGCTGGCGGCGGAACTGGACACGCAAACCGTTGAGTTCTTTCCTGATGCGGGCGCGATCAGCAATCGGCAGGTGATGCGACAGTATCGTCGGACCTGGACGTTACTGCGTCAGTGGGGGTATCAGGTGCGCGTTGCCTGGTGGGGTCAAGACACTAAAGCGGCACCCGACATTGATGAACTGGAGGCGCTGGATGAACGGACGCCACTGACATGGTTAACCACCGCGCAACTGGAGGTCATGGCGCATCCTCGTCTCGATTGGCTGGCACGCATCCAGGCACGGCTGCAACGGTCACTGTCACCCCAAGTCGCCGCTGCCGCGCTGCGACGGACGTTGGAGGGACCAGACCCAAACCTGGTGGCGTACGCAGCGGGCGATCGCCTGGCCACCTGGCAGCAGGCGGTGGCGCAGGGCTATCAGTTTGTGCTGGATCAATCGCCCACCGGCACCGGCAAGAGTTTTGATGCGGGTCTGGTGGAGTCAGCCCCACTGCAGGCGCAACAAGTGTTCTATGTCTCAGACCAGCACCGCAATCCGACTGTAGAGACCCTGACCGCCGCCCAGGGCTGGGTGGATCTCGAAGCACGGCATGCGGGCCTCATCCAGGAGACCACACCGGGTGGCGGACGGCGCGTGAAACGGGCCGCTAGTGGTGAGACACCCCAGACGCCCGCGAGCTGTGCCCGCACACGCTTGCTGGGAGCGCTGCGCGCCAAGCACGTGGCGGGGGCCGATACCGCCGCTCTGATCTGTGGCACCTGTCCACTTAAAGAGGCGTGTACGCATGCCACAGGACCAGGCTATGGCTTCTTAAACCAACGCCAGGCAGCACTGGCCTCACCCAAGCTGCGCGCCCATCCGGCTAGTCTGCCGATCCCCGAAGACTATGTTTATGATGCCGTGGCCCTCGTCTGGGATGAACCCGGTCAAAGCTTCGTCACGAAACACGACATTCCCATCACACTGACGGACTTAGAGCAGACGCTGACGGCGCTGCTGTCCTACCCCGCTTTGTTTGCAGCCATCCAGCCGCTGGCCACGACGCTACTGCCGTACCTCAAGGGGCAGCAGCGCTTAGGACGCTTTGGGCTGTCGCACACCGACGTGGTCGCCACGTTAGCGGTGCCAACAGTGAACGTGTCCGAGCTGGAGCAGGTGTTACAGCCCGATCTCGCTTTTCTCAATCCCACAGCGGTGCATGGGGTCGATTTAGCCGACTTACCAGCGACCTTGCGGAAGCGTTTTTCCGAGCGCGACGCGGAAGTGGCGACCCAGGCCCAGCAGCGGGTACTGAAACAGTGGTTACCGGACCTGGTGCGCGTGCTGACAGGGCAAGTGCGCGGGTCGGTACGGTTGGAGCCAGGGGTATTGACGCTGTCGCTGGCGGACACACGCCATCAAGCGATCGCTCAGGCCGCTGGGGTGGTGATCTTTCTGGATGCCACGCTGAGTCGGCAGGACCTGGCGCTGAAGCTGGGTTGTGACCCCAAGGCAATTTATGTCTGTCGCCAGCAGGTGCCGACGCCCGACAATTTGACGCTGGTGCAGGTGACGGATTTGGGTCGTCTCGGACTACAGCGGGGGGCAGACCAGCAACGGCGGGTGGCGGCGCTTGTGGCGCACTATCAGGCGCTGGACCCAGACACCAAAGTGATTGATTTTAAGCGTTTTACCCCGGAGGGGATGGGGGCCTGGTGGCGGGACAGTCGAGGGGTGAATGACTTCACTGCGACACGGACGTTGCTGCTGGTGGGCACGCCCTGCCGCAATCTGGCGGACTTACAGGCGGAGTATGCCCTGCTCACCGGCTGTCAGGAGGAGACGGATGCGGGTTTCACGGCGTTTGTGGACCGGGCGATTCGCGCCGACATCCACCAGGCGCTTGGCAGGCTCAGAGCACATCGGCGACCGGAGGAACCCCTGCAGGTGGTTTTGTTGAGTGACTTTGCCTTGGATATCCCGACGCAGCCAGTAAAGGCTTCAACCATCACGCTGGCAGCGGCGGGTAAGTTTGAAGGCTTTCTGCTGGCGGTTCAGCAAGCCGGGGCCGATCTCAAGGTCACAGGGGTCATGGTGACGCAAACCGCACTGGCTAAGCTGTCTGGGTACAGCCAAAGCTATATCAGCCGGTACTGGCACTTATTACAAACGCTATTAGCACTCTCTGATAGCAATAGTCATAAGCAGGCAGCGGCACCCCCTGACCCTGAAACAGCGGCGGTGCTGGCATCTGTAAGTCACGTGTTGACGCTGGTAGCCGCATCGTCGACCGGAGTGGCTTTGCTTGAGTCGGTGGGGGAAGCCTTCTTGACCTGGCTCCAGCCAGAGCAATGGTCTACCGTTTGGCATCGACTGCCGCTGGAGACACAGATCCGTGTCCTTGCCGCGCTGCTACTCACCTTACCAGCCGACGCGTTAACGTCCCTGACGCGGACGGTAGAGCCGAGTTTGCTGCCTTCACAGGGGTGATAGTGGACTAGTTTATCCATTTCACAATCTCCTCTGTGATCGAGTTATACACAATCAATTGGAGTTGGTGGCGCTCGATTACGAGTTAAGCGAAGCGGCTTTGAGAGAAGGTGTTGTAGAAATTCAGTTAAATTCAACGGAGTGACTAACTGCTCCGTCGAATTTAACGCAATCCCAAGTTCGTGAAATTTTGCTGGTTATTTGGAAATAAGGCAGAAAATTCTTGAAAGTATTGTCCAAAGAGTAATCCAGCAATTTTACGAAAATTGCTGTAACGCTGATCCAGTGGACTTTCAGCCACTGCTCTTGTTATTACCCGACAAGTCTATTTGTACCCACCTAAACGACCACCTGCCCGAACACTAGCTGCTCTATCTCCACAACTTCGTCCAGCGGAGTCTGTTTGCTCCGGATAATCACAATTTCCGTGTTTATGGCTCGTAGAGCTACTGGGACTTTTACTGCTAGAGTGGCTTGTGGAACTTTTGTGGGAGGTAGAACTAGAGCTGTGAGGCTTACTGGCACTATGTGCACTACTATGGTGAGTGGATTTTGCTAGTGCAGGTTGCGTATAAAAAAGGGTCAAGGAGAGCAGCAAAGCAACTACCAATTTCACAAGCTTCATCATACTGGTTTTACGTAAGTTATCTTGGTTCCAGCACCTCAGTATCTAACCGACTACCGAGATGTTTTTCTGCCCTAGAATGCCCAATGAGGCTGAAACCATAACAGACGATTTACAGTTGGCGCGGCACAGTCTTGAGCTGGGTGGGGGAGAGAAGAAGTGGCACAGTACGTAGTGAGAAGCCGGCAACGATCGCTGGTCAGGCTTCTCATCACAGGTCTTCAGACTCTGGTGCTTTTTGGTCTATTGCCAAGTGCTGCAGAAGGGCTGATTCTGAGACTCGCTTCGATAGTTTCTCTGAAACTCCATATAAATAAGGTTTTCTAACCTATGTTGCACTTTTTGGGTCGTATGTCGGCTCACCTCCCTGTTAATGAGAACTCAGAAAGTGATGATGCGGAAGTTGGTGATCTTATTCGCGAGTGGGCGATCGCACTAAACATCCCTAAGCAAAATTTCCCCCTCTGTCTTTCTCAAAGCCTTTTTAGGGTTAAGAGGCGTAAGGTGTACCCCATTGTCTAGACAGGAAAACAACAAATTGAAGAGAGTCTACTGCAAAGCTTGATTCTGATTGGGTTGTACTAATTCATACCTTTCTCCTGTTTCAACCAAAATGGACGATCGCGGGGGTGCGGTCATTCAACGACTGATGTAAACGCTTGTGATTGTAGAAGCTGAAATAGGCATTCAGATTGGTGACGGCATCAAGGACTGAAGTATAGGACTTGAGATACACCTCCTCATATTTCACTGAACGCCACAAGCGTTCGACAAAGATATTGTCCAAGGCTCTGCCCCGCCCATCCTGACTGATTTGAATGCCTTGACGCTCCAATCGCCCCGTAAAGACGGCACTGGTAAATTGAGACCCCTGGTCGGTGTTGAAGATCAAGGGTTGTCCTTGGTGCAACGCCTGCTCCAACGCCTCTAAACAAAACCCCACATCCATCGTGTTGGACACCTGCCAGGAGAGCACATAGCGGCTGAACCAATCAATCACCGCCACCAGATAGATAAACCCTTGAGACAATCGGATGTAGGTGATGTCGGTACTCCAAACTTCGTTTGTCGCCGTAATCGCCATGTCCTTCAGCAGGTAAGGGTAGCGTCTGTTCTCGTCGCCTGGCAGACTGAGATTTGGCTTTGGGTAAATTGCCTCTCATCCCATTTTCCGCATCAAGCGTGCCACCCGTTTGTGGTTGACCGTTTCCCCTTGCGTCTTCAACCAAGCGGTCATGCGGCGAATCCCATAAAATGGGGTTTCGGTGAATTGCTGGTCAATCAATTGCATCAGATGTTCGTTGTCGGGAGTCTCTTGGGCTGCTTCGTAATACCAACTTGAACGCGCCAGTCCGATTAACTCACACTGCCGTTGCACACTGATTTGACCATGCTCTGGCTCAATCCAAGTGCGTTTATCGCCCACCGACAAGTCCAGATTTTTTTTTCAGCCAGTCCAACTCTACTTTCAGTTGTCCAATCTGCTGATACAGTTGTGCCGTTAAAGCCTCCTGAGCTTTCTGATTTTGTCCTCGTTGGCTCGAAAACGCTTCTGGTATCGCCTCAATGGCTTGTTTCTTCCACAGAGCAATTTGGCTCGGATGCACTCCTAAATCACTCGCAATTTCATTCACTGTCCTCAGTCCTTTGATCGCTTCGAGCGCTGCCTTGGTTTTGAATTCAGCACTGTATTGTTTTCGCTGCATAGTTCTTTGTCTCTCGGTATTTGCCCTGACCTACTGTGCAGCGGGTCTCTCTTATTGCTTTGTCCAGTTTATGGGGTACATCATAGCGTTTAGATGTATCGTGCTTCATGCAGCATGGGTAAGCCTCTCATCACCAACTATATAAGTCTCCCTATAAAGCAAGCTATAACAGAAAAAATTAGAATTGTTCAATTCAAGGCAAACCTGAAATTATAGCCAGCTTCTTAAATCGGGCACCATGACTCAGACCAACCACGGTGGCACTAATTATCAAACCCAAACTGGGCAAGATAATACTAACTTTCTGGGGGGAGAGCACCACCATTATTACAGCAGACCCTATGCTCATTCAGGTGCTCCGTTCCAAGCTCCCCCCCTCCCCCGCCCCTACATTGATCGCCCCGAACCCCATGCCGCCGTTAAAGCCAAACTCCTGGCAGAGGAATCCGCCACGCCGGGAACGCTTGTAGTCAGCGCGATTTTTGGCTTGGGAGGCATTGGTAAATCCGTGTTGACGGCTGTCCTTGCCCACGATCCGGAGGTGCAAGCCCATTTCCCCGATGGCATTCTCTGGGCAACCCTGGGTCAACAGCCCGATGTCCTTCCTTTTCTGAGCAATTGGATTCAAGCCCTCAGAGATTACGACTACAAACCCACCACGATCGACTCCGCCTCGCTGCACCTTCGCACCCTGCTTTACAACAAAAAAGTCTTGCTAGTGGTCGACGATGTCTGGAACCCAGACCATATGGAACCTTTTCGCGTCGGTGGTTCCCAGTGTCAAGTTCTAGTCACTACCCGCGAAGCCAAAATTCCCGACAGCGATCGCTACGACATGGATACCATGACTGCGGAGCAATCGTTGGAGTTGTTGCTGCAAAAAGCCCAGTGTCCAAACCCCAGATCAACCGAATGGCAACAGGCGGAAACCCTTGCTAGAGAAGTGGGCTACCTTCCCTTGGCGCTAGAGCTAGCAGGTGCCCAAATTGCCGACGGGGTGTTATGGTCAGAGTTGCTGGAAGACCTTCAGGCAGAGATTACCTGTTTGGAAGTCTTGGACGACTCAAATGCGCCGAGCGTCAGTTCTGAGAAGAACCGCAAACGTCTGAGTCTGGTGGCTTCGTTGAACCTCAGTTTGCGCCAGCTTTCCCCAAAGCAGTTGCGCCAGTTTGCCTGGTTGGGGGTGTTGCCGGAGGATACAAGTCTGACCCAAGATATGGCAGCCACGTTATGGGATGTCACCCCTCGACAGGCAGGAGCCATTTTGCGGACATTGTGGTCAAAGGCTCTGCTATTGCCGGGAGTTAAGCAATCAAATCTAAGGCTCACCTATCGACTGCATGACTTGATGCATGACCTGGCAAAAGGGTTGATCATCGCTCCTTGTGTGCCCAACGGCGAAGCTCCGGCTCTTGCGGGTTTAGGACTAACTCTGATAGAAGCGCATCAAGCCATATTGTCCAAGTATTATGCCAAGACTCAGCAAGGACAGTGGTACACCCTTCCTGATGATGGGTACATCCATGCTTATCTCACCTGGCATTTTCAGCAGGCACAGCAACCCAATGCGCTGCACCAACTTTTGCAGGAAACTACCTCAGAGGGGCGGAATGGTTGGTACGAAGCCTGTGAAAAATTGGGGCAAACCGCCAATTTTGTCACGGATGTAGCACGATCATGGGAACACGCTGAAACCCAATATGCCAACAGTTCTGCCCAGTCGATTGCCTTACAACTTCGCTATGCTCTGATTACTACTACCCTTAATAGCCTTGCCAGCAACATTCCTTCTAAACTCATAGCAGTATTGGTTGAAAAGGGCTTTTGGACTCCTGCCCAGGGGCTTGTCTATGCTCAACAAGCCCAGACATCAGATCAGTGTGCTGCCATTCTTCGGGAATTAGCGGGTCACTTACCAAACACCTTGTTGCCAATAGCGTTGCAGATGGTGCGCCAAATTCAGGGTGACAACAACCGAGCTGATGCGCTGAGTGGATTAGCTCAATATTTGCCGGAAGTGATTCCTGAAGCATTGGCAGTGGCGCATCAAATTCAGGATAATTACGAGCGAGCCAAGGTGCTAAGTAAATTAGCCCCACATTTGCCGAAAGCGTTATTGTCCAGAGCGTTGGCAGTGGCGCATCAAATTCAGGATGACAACAACCGAGCCAAGGCACTGAGTGAATTAGCTCCATACTTACCAGAAGTGATTCCTGAAGCATTGGCGGCGGCACGTCAAATTCAGGATGACAACAACCGAGCCAAGGCACTGAGTGAATTAGCTCCATACTTACCAGAAGTGATTCCTGAAGCATTGGCGGCGGCGCATCAAATTCAGGATGACAACAACCGAGCCAAGGCACTGAGTGAATTAGCTCCATACTTACCAGAAGTGATTCCTGAAGCATTGGCGGCGGCACGTCAAATTCAGGATGACAACAACCGAGCCAAGGCACTGAGTGAATTAGCTCCATACTTACCAGAAGTGATTCCTGAAGCATTGGCGGCGGCGCATCAAATTCAGGATGAGGAAAGCCAAGCTGAGGCGCTGACCAGACTAGTCCCATATTTGCCAGAAGTGATTCCTGAAGCATTGGCGGCGGCACGTCAACTTCAGGGTGAGGTCTCTCAAGCTTTTGCGCTGACCAGACTAGTCCCATATTTGCCGGAAGTGATTCCCGAAGTGTTGGCAGTGGCGCGCCAAATTCAGGATGATTATTACAATGACCGAGCTTATGTGCTAACCGAACTAGCCCCCTATTTGCCAAAAGCATTATTGCCCGAAGCGGTAGCGGTGGCTCACCAAATTCAGGATAATTACGAACGAGCTTCTGCCTTAAGTAAATTAGCCTCATATTTACCCGAAGTCATTCCTGAGGCTGTGGCAGTGGCGCACCAGATTCAGATCAAAAAAGACCGAGCTTCTGCCTTAAGTAAATTAGCCTCATATTTACCCGAAGTCATTCCTGAGGCTGTGGCAGTGGCGCACCAGATTCAGGATGAGAGTCTCCAAGCTTTTGTGCTGAGCAATTTAGCTCAATATTTACCGGAAGTGATTCCTGAAGCAACAGCGGCGTTGCACCAAATTGAGTATGAGCAATATCGAGCCGAGGCACTCAGTGTCCTAGTCCCATATTTACCGAAAGCGTTACTGTCCGAAGCAGTGATAGTGGCACGCCAAATTGAGTTTGAAGACTACCGAGCTGAAGCATTGAGTGCCTTAGTCTCATATTTACCGGAAGTGATTCCCGAAGCATTGACCGTGGCGCACCAAATTCAGGATAAGGAAAGCCGAGCTGAGGCGCTGACCAGACTAGTCCCATATTTGCCAGAAGTGATTCCGGAGACCTTAGCAACGGTTCGCCAAATTCAGGATGAGGAAAGCCGAGCTGAGGCGCTGACCAGACTAGTCCCATATTTGCCAGAAGTAGCTCCCGAAGCAGTAGAGGTGACATGCCAAATTTATTTTGAAGATTACCGAGCGGAGGCATTAAGTAGATTAGCTCCGCATTTACCGAAAGCGTTATTGCCCAAAGCGTTGGAAGTGGCACGCCAAACTCAGGATGATTACTGCCGAGCTTTAGCACTGAGCGGATTGGTTCCATATTTGCCGGAAGCGATTTCCGAAGCATTAGAGGTGACGCATCAAATCGAGAATGATTACTACCGAGCCAAGGCGCTGAGTGACTTACTCGATTACCTAGATCTCACCAGTTTTGAATTGTGGCGTAATATTCTTCATTCCCTGGCCTGTCTAAGTCGTAAGGAGTTTGTTAATGATTTACCAAAACTCAGTTCAGCAATTCTGGGGTTGGGGGGAAAGGCAGCGTTAGAGGGTGTTGTCGTAGGAGTGCGTGAAGTGTGTCAGCAATGGCGTTAACCGCAACCCCAACTCTCTTACCCAGGCTATAGTCCTCCCTATAAAGCACGTTACAACAGAATCAACACCCTCTACAAAACCGAATTATGGTTGACCCTGCCACTGCTGCCACCGCCCTCACCGCCGCCAAAATTACCGAACTCGCCTTCCAAAAATTCATCGAATCGAGTGCAGGTGAGGCGGCTAAGAAATTCACCGAAACCGCGATCGCTAAAATGGATGATCTCCGCAAAAGCATCTGGACAAAACTGCGGGGTAAGTCTCCTGCTATTGACGAAGCGCTGACCAAAGCAGAACAGGGCGATCACGCCGCCATTGATACCGTTGCCAAATACCTAGATGTGGCAATGGTAGATCACCCCGACTTCGCCGCTGAAATTCGGGCGTTCGCTCACGAAATTACCCTGGAGCAAAAGCAGGATAACAGTAGCATGACCCAAACCAACTACGGCGGCACCAACTATCAAACCAAAACCGGAGACAACAACACCAACTTCTTTGGCGGTTCCCATAATCATGGCAAGTAGTCATTCCTAAGCGAGTTTTTCCGTGACCCAGATGAGCCACAGTGGCGATCGCTTTAACGTTCAAACTGGAACCGACAACACCAACTTCTTTGGTGGCATCCACTTTCATGGTGAACGCCTCACCTCAATCATGCCAATTGAAGACAAAGAGGTTGCCGCTCAGGAGCGCGAAACCCTCTCCCATGAGTTCTATCGGGGGATCTCAGCTCGATATGAACACATTCTTGCCGCAGTTGATCAACCTCGACCAGATAAACTCAACGAAATTGCCCAAAAATTCCGAGAACATCGGGTGGTGATTGTGTATGGTGCTTCTGGGCAGGGAAAAACGACTCTCGCCTACCGTTATCTGCATGATTGCGTTCCCCACCATCGCCGATTCCAGGTACAGGTCATTGAAGGACGGCAACATGCTACAAATCTGGCGAAGGCCCTGATCGCACAAGCGAATGAGAGCGCCAGTTTAATTTCGGTCTATGTCGATGTTGCCCCTAACGATGTGGGGTGGGAAGACCTGGTGAAACAGCTATCTCACCATCTCACCATCCAGACCTTGGTCACGATTCGCGAAGAAGATTTTCGTCGTGCCAGCATCTCTGGAACAGAGCTACAGTTTGCTCCTGTGGAACTTGCTTTCAATCGCTCAGAAGCAGAAGAGATCTATCACTTTCTGACCCAGACGGAACGGCCGCCACATATCCTGGATTTTGAGGATGCCTGGAAACGGTTTGGCGACGGAGGTCCTCTGCTGGAATTTGTCTACCTCGTGACGCAAGGCGACTCCCTGAAAGAAAAATTGCGCCAACAGATTCAACGCATTGAAGATGAAATCAGAGCTGGAAACCGTTCTGAAGCCGAACTTCAACTTCTACGACTGGTTTCTGTAGCCGCCGCGTTTGAAGCTCGTTTGCAGGTGAAAGAATTGGTGCGGTTCCTCCAATTGCCTGCTGCCAAACGCACTCTGGAGGTGATGGAGAAAGAATATTATCTACTGCGTACCCTGGAGAACGGAACACTGGTCGGAGGGCTACATCCTGTCCGGTCAGCCATTCTAGTCAGTCTTCTCACCGATTCAACCTTTCACCCTTGGGTAGATAGCGCCATTGACTGCTTGCCATTCATCATCGAGCAAGACATTGGCGGTTTCTTGCTGTATGCCTTTCTCCGTACCCAAACGGAGCTACAACCCTTATTCACAGCTCTCAACACTTATCAGCCCACTCAATGGAGTGCGATCGCAGGTGTAGTGCGTGCCCTCCTCTGGCTGGGCATCAAGGATTACGTCGCAACCAATCAGCAACTTATTTCGGATGTATACGCGGATTGCCAACAGGGATGGGGAATGATTCTCGATGGTGACGTGGCAAATGCGAGTCCGGGAGTATTAGAAGGATTACTCTCGACCCTGACACCATTGTTTGATGAGGAGCGACAACAACAGATCGAAGCTCTGCGAAGTCGCCAAACCGATAAATGGGAGGTATTTGTTCCCGCTTTCAGTTGGCTCTCTCGCTTAACTCAAGCACCCTCACCACCGCACTCTGAATCCGAATGGACAGGGATGGCAGAAGTTTTATTCTGGATGGGATGGCTACAAGTTCCCCTGCCAATTTCAGATTGGCTCTCCCTCACTGATTTAGAGAATGTAGTCGAAACCTTACCTCTTGCAACTTTGACAGATCTAGCACTTGGGCTGTTTTACGCTGACGAAGCAGGCTATCGTGCTTGGCTTACTCAACATCAAGTAAGGTTGATTAGTCGGTTTCGACAAGAAACTCAAACCGTGGCATGGGAAGATGATGGGCAAACCGTGCGATCGCACTTTGTAATTGAATTGTTTCGCCCTGAACAGCCCTCAGAAGCAGCGCAGGCTATTCAAAACCAGGCTCAAAGAGGTTTCATTGATTTGGCAATGGAGCGGTTGGAACTATGCAGAAAGTTGTTTCCTGACCGTGAAGTGTTTAGCAGCCGAGGGTACGGTCATCGGAACCCACTGATTGAATTCCATGACGAAACCGAAAAGAATATTCCCCGCGCTAATTTTCCCCTTCAGCAGCTAGTCTCTCTCAATGCCACATTCAGAGGTCTGGCAGAACAGGCGTTTAGACCCAGTAATTGGGAAGAATACACTCGCAATGTTTCAGATCTACGGCGGTCTATTATTCAATCCCTACAACAATTGAAGCGGGGTCTAGAGGTTTACTTTAGAAGCAGACAAACAACCCAAATCTTGGGTCAACATATAGACTCCGACGGGTGGACTCGCAGCCGTCAACTGCTAGCCTCGTCCCCCCTACTGCCACGGTGTGCCTTTGATGCTTGGGGCTTTGTTTCCGATAGTCGCGATCGTGTTGATGAATCGGATGGGAGCGTTCCCTATCAGCGTCAAAATTTGGCCCTGGAAGTGTACAGCTCCTATCTCAAAGCTCTCAATTCATACGTTCGTGGATGTAGTAACTTCTTTGAGCAAGCTGAATGGGTCTTAAACTTCCAGCCCTATTTTAGAAACGGAGAAAATGCTCAAGTTCAAGAACTTGCCCAACAACTGAATATTGATGTGAGTCAAAAAGCTCATCTATCTGTCATAAACCTGGGAGATGCTTGGAGAGCCCTATCTAAACTACAAAAAGAATTCAAAGAGCTTCTGTCCTCATTTGTTGGTGCAGACACGCTAAACGATTTAGAACGCCAAGAACAAGCAGCGTTCGATCAACTCTGGTGTTCCTGGTACTTCTTTGTCTTTCATCCCACGCAGCAATTCCAAAACGCTACTTGGGGGGCAAAGCAGGAATTCAGCAAACAAGTCAGAGCTATCAGAATTAGCATTCAAAGAGAGCTCCGTCGGATTTCTCAAAATGGTCTAAGGGCCCGTATTCTCTCAGAAGACACACCGTGGGAATCCGAATCAGCCCTCTGGTTGCAGGTAGATGGAGAAAATGCAATCGAGGTGCACACCGCTATCGAAGCGATCGTTGGAGCCATTCGTCAAGCGATTATAGCTGTACCTCAGAGTGAGTTACGGCGATACGCTATTGATTTCACCTGGTCAACCATTCTAGTTGTGCCTTTGGTACAGGGGAAATCTATAGCATCACAAACTTGGCGGTTTTCCTCGATCATGTTTTCAGTCGATCCCAGTAGCGATTTGGGGCGTTGGCACTTTGTACCCGTTCCCATTCCAGCAGATGCTCTTTCCCAACTAGGACTCTCAACCTGGATGCACCCACGCCTTGACATAGCTCAGCAACTCATGGGATCAGTTTCAGGATTGTCGCTCCTAGCTTCACACCTACAAGATTTTGAACGTCTCCCCGAACTGGATGACCAAGGGCATGGTATCTTGCAACCCTATATTCACGAGTGCGCCACTCAACTAAGCGCCTGTTTTCAAGCTGTGTTAGATACAGTTGCAGAACTGCTTAGCTATTACAATCAGCTTTCGCCTCAAGATTTGGCAAGTCACCCGTATTTGATGCTAGCCATTCAAAGCGTTACAGAATTGCACGAGCACATTAAGCCAATTACTGATCGCCAGACCGACAGTAAGCTTGAGCTGTCCATGAGTCTCGCAGAATTCACTGAGTGGGCTAATCGCTTAGAGTCCATTCAGCAATTAACGTTTTTAATTTATCTATGCTGGGTGGCTGACATCTTACAAGAGGCTAAAAATGAGAATACCTAAACTGTGCTCACAATGGCTCATCTTTTGAAGCTTGCAACCGATGGCGAGCGGAGACGATCGCATCATGCAGCTTGTTTTGAAGCACTTCTTTGGAAGGCAGCACAGTGAGGTACTCGGCAACATGGATACCGCTCTTATCAAGTTCTAGTAGCTCGATCTGCTCTTGCTTTTTGCCTGCACATAAGATGATGCCTAGCGGCGGTTGTTCATCACTCTCCTGGTCGTATTTGGCGAGCCAGCGCAGATAAAGCTCCATTTGACTTTTGTACTCGGGACGGAAGTTGCCCAGCTTCAGCTCGATCGCGACGAGGCGTTTGAGTTTACGGTTATAGAACAACAGATCAATGTAAAAATCGTCGTTGTCGATTTGCAGGCGTTTTTGACGAGCAACAAAAGTGAAGCCTGCACCCAGTTCTAGCAAGAATTGCTCAATCTCTCGCAGGATGGCATCTTCGAGGTCGGTTTCGAGATAGCGATCGCTTAAATCCAGAAAGTCCAGGATATAGGGGTCTTTGAGAAGTAAGTCTGGGGAAAGTTGCTGGTCTTGACGCAGTTGGTCGAGGTCGTGACGAATGGTGTCTTCGGGTTTGCGGGAGAGAGCGGTGCGCTCGAAAAGCATGGAGTTAAGCCGTTCTTGTAGTTGACGTACGCTCCACTGTTCAAGTTGTGCCAGTTCGATGTAGAAGTCGCGTTTCAAAGTATCTTCGATGCCAATAAGTAGTTTGAGATGCGACCAACTCAATTTTGCACACACTGTCTGCAAAATCTCTCGATCAGGGAACGCATCTGCAAGCACGACACAGTAGTGCAATTGTCGCTCACCCCAGCCTTTACCGTAAGCCTGAGTAAGGTATTGAGAGAGGTTCAGAAGCACCTGTTTGCCGTATTCAGCACGTTGGCCTTGCAAGATTTCAGTCTGAATACGTTTGCCGACTTGCCAATAGAGCAGGGTGATTTCGGCATTGATAGCAACAGCAGCACGTTGTTTGGCGGCATCAATTAGTTGCCTGATTTCCTGAAAAAGGAGATCGCTCGGTTGAGACAGGTCATTGCTCATTGCTCTAGAACATCCCGATACTTCAGAAACAGCAGCCAGGACGTTTGTTTCGTATAGTCCAACTCAGTGGTGTGACCCGCTTCCTTCCAGAGAACGTTATCAGTGCTGTTGAAAGTTTGCTCGAACATCTAGCTTTTCTAAAGGAGTTTCAGAGAAGGGGGTATAAGGCATAGAGCTGACTTGTAATGCCATCAAACAGATAGCAAGACCAACCCTATCTTGCCATCAGGCGGCATAACTGAGAAGGGTGAATGACAAACTTTGACATTCTTTGCCATTCACAGCATCATTGAGATCGTTCCTCTCGGTGTCCTCTTTGAAGGCTTTGCTCATGAACGTTTCCCTCACCCCAGAGCTTGAGCAATACGTCCACAGCAAGGTCAAAAGTGGGCGCTATCTCTCTGCTAGTGAGGTGGTACGGGAAGCCTTGCGCTTGCTGGAAGAGCGCGATCGCTTACGGGAGATACGACTGGCAACGCTTCAAAAGGAGGTTGAGATTGGCATTGAGGATAGCGAACGAGGAGAAGTCTTCGACGACGAAGCAGTAATTCAAGAACTACTGGAAGAGCTTGAATAGCCTCGGCAGACTCACTGACGCAAAACGCTATACGCTCGGCGCTTAACCCTTTTCTTTTTTCAGAGCCGTGTCAACGCGCTTCAGTAACCGAGCCACATCCTTGGTGATGCTTTCAAGTTCAGGCGTCCCCGGTTCAGCATAGGCTTTCTGCCAGCGGGTTAGCTCCGTCTGTAAGCGACGAAGCGATGTTGCAACAGTATTGCTGTCATCCTTTCCAGAAAGCCGGACATCTGTCACACTTTCCTCGATCGCTGTATTTAAGTAGCGTCGAACCGTCCGAATACTCTTGCCGATGATCACTTCCAGCGCGGGCCGCAGAGCTTTTTCACTCTTTGCTGGTCTTCCCTTCACCTCTGCGTAGCCTGCATTGCGTAAGCGTTCAGCCAACGCTCGGACTTCCACGGGGGTGTAATCCCGCCGCTTCTCGTTCTCTGTAACCTCCACTTGTAGCGCCAGGTCTGGGTTTTCCTCAGCATCAAAATCAACCACTCTGACTGGAACGAGGTCATTGGAAAAGTGTTTTGCATAGGCAGTAGGATTCGCCTCTTTGAGCCCAAACACGGCCGCCTTACGGTGCCCACCCGCTAACAACCTTCCCCGCCTATCAACCACTAACGGTTCCAGAAGACCCAGCACCGCGATCGACTCTGCCAGATCGGTTACATGCTGACTGCTCAACCCTCGGGTGTCACTGGTACGATCGAGAATCTTTCCCAACGGCAAAACCGACGAGCGGGACTGTTCTAACTCAGCTCTAGCTTCCGCCTCCCGATCCTTCACCTGGATAGCCGTTCCTGCGGAATCGGCTGCATCCAACAATTCTGCTGCACTGCGTCGTCTTGCCATTTCTGTTGCCTAATCCTTAGCTATTGCCATCACCCACTGTGCGATCGCGGTTAACTCATCCGCAGAGCGCGATCGTGGTGCAAAGTCCATCAACGGTATCTGCTGTGCTCCAGACTGTGAAAGGTTCGTGTCTTGGTGAACCGTGAAGTGCTTAATATCAGAGTAGCGTTGAACCAACTGAGCCGGAAGCTCTTTATCCAATGCTCGTCGCTCATCAACCTGGGATAAAACCAACGCCCATTGCTTTGGTCCTCTGCGCTCTCTAGTTCGATAGCTCTCCAAAATACCCATCACTCGGTTTGCCCCCATGATGGCGAAGGGATGAGCATTGGTTACAACAAGCGTTATCAGCGCCGCCACCAATCCTAAACGCTCTAAGCTTTCATTCCCTGGAGGGCAGTCCAAAATAACGGCATCATAGGGCATGACCTTCACCAAATCTGCCAAGTCTTCAGGATGGAGCGACTGAATCGTCTGGTTCGTTAAATTGGGTCCGCCCGGAAGAACATATAACCCTGAAGCTGCTTCCAGAGGGCTTGGTTGATTGCACGTTAAAAGTTCAGCCGTGCCAGGTGCCGTCGGGTCTACTCCCAATGCGTAAGCCGCATTCGACTGAGGATCTAGATCAACAACTAAAACTTGTTTGCCCTGCTTAGCCAGAACTGAGGCAACTCCACAGGCGATCGTGGTCTTGCCAACTCCTCCTTTTCTTGCCGCCACTGCAACCCGATGTTGCGTCATGTATAACCCACATCAATGTCTTTAAGTAAACGATACAGGCTTCGCTACCAATGAGAACCGCTATTTTCTAAACGCTTGAGAAACCCTTCTTAAAAACTAATGGGTGAGTTTGCCTTCACTCCATTGAATATTTCGCTTAGTAAACTACATGCCGAATGGCTGAATTCTAGCCCTCTCAAGCAGAACTCTCAATTAACGCTCGCCCTAGTTTGGCTCAAGGAATATGTTAGACCTCGTTCTCTGTCGTCTCTATCTGCTGTGTAATTCTGCGTGCCCAAGGAGTCTCAGCAAAGCCCAAGAGGCTGCCACTGGGAGACACCATGCGAAAGGTTTGCTGTCCCCAAGGTTCTTCACGCGGGACTTGCGTGATTGTTTGACCAGCGCCTTCGATGTGAAGAGCAGCGTGCTTCACGTCGTCAACCTCGAATTCCAGCGTGAAGCCAAGCGGAATACGCTCAGCGTATTCACGACTGCCAAAGACACTCTCTGCAGCATGGCCACGATTCCAAAGCCCAAAGTGCAAAACACCGGGTACGGAGAGCATAGCGTAATCGTCACTGTCATGCTTCTCAACGGTTAAGCCCAACACATCCCGGTAGAATACGAGAGCCTCATTGACATCTTCAACGATTTCAGCCAAGCCAGCGATGTGTCTTAGCATGTGTCCTCCTGTAATGCCTCGCTATAGTATTGAGCGTCACAACGGCTGGCTACGTCCCAACCTTCCTCAGCATTATCGATCACATCTGTGGTCCAACACCCTATTTTGGGGAATTAAACAGAGCCCTTGCCTGCCAAGTTCAGTTCTTGAGACGTTATTGACTACCTCTAATTGTGATAAAAGCCATCTTGTGCCAGTTGGGGCCGTCTCACAAACGGTCCTTTAATTAACACTTTGTACGAACAGAAACAGTTGCATTTAGTCGCACTTTGTCGAATCCCTTGGCAGCAATGCTTTTGCACCGTTTCGCGTTGATCCACCGGAGTATTCAGACTGTAAATAAATCAGGTCAATAAATCTATGTCTCAAAAATGACTAGCGTTAACGAGTTCTGATACAGTTGCAATACATTCGAACGCTTTATTATGCTGATCGGGTACAAACGGGTTTCAACGGATGACCAGAATCTGAACTTGCAACATGATGCACTCACCGAAGCAAGGTGCGATCGCATCTTCTCTGACAAGATGAGTGGTGCCAAAGCTGATCGCCCCGGATTGAAGCAAGCGTTTGAGTTTTGCCGGGAAGGAGATACGCTAGTGGTCTGGAGATTAGACCGCTTGGGTCGATCACTCAAAGACTTGATCGCCTTAGTGGAAGAGTTGGAGAGTCGCCAGATTGGGTTGCGATCGCTACAAGAAAGTATTGACACCACCAGCAGCGGCGGCAAGTTAATCTTCCACATGTTTGGTGCGTTGGCTGAGTTTGAACGGAATCTGATTCGGGAGCGTACTCAAGCTGGCTTAGTTTTAGCAGCGGAAAATTTTTGGTCGTTAGTGAGCCGTTGGAGTAAACTGTCCCATTTACGATGTCTGGTCGATTATTGCTGAGAAGCCTGTAATGGCGCAAAATCGTTGCTTGTGATTCGGACTGTCCCATTTATAGGCGAAAATGGGACAGTGTGAACTAATAGGCATCCAATCAAAGTGTCCTCTAAAAACTAGACAGGGAAGGCTTTTCAGCCTTAACGACCATTTTTTGTCCGTTGCTAAAACTAAGCCAAGCTGGTTTACAAGCTGCGAGAGTAAGGGGACGAAAAGGGGGGCGAAGGCCGAAACTAACGCCACATCAAATTGAAATTGGGAGGTCGCTAGCAGCGGATCCAAAACGGAGTGTGCCCTCAATCTGTAAACATTTAGGCATCAGTCGTCCGACTTACTACCGCTACATCAATTTACAACAGGAAAGCGAACTTGCTGGAATAAAACGAACTGGGTGATGGCTGACCTTAGCATGAAGAAATTTTCGAGGCGTGAAGCGACAAAGAGGGCAAGAGGGCAAAAGCGGAAAAGGGCTACAGAGTCCTCGGGGCAGCACAAATAACTCGAAAACCGATATTGTCGTCGCGGTTGACGGGCGGACGGTGGTGGCGAGAGGCAGAACGGCAAGTCCACGGAAGGTCGAGCCAGGAACCGCCGCGTAGTACACGTTGATTAGCATCACCAGGAGATTCCCACATATAAGAACGACGAGAACCTCCTCGAATTACATCTTGACCTGACCTTACAAGCCATATATTTCCATCTATTGGAGCGGCTGTATAGTTCTCGTGCCAGTGATCCTGACACCACTCCCAAACATTCCCGTGCATGTCGCATAATCCGAAGGCATTCGCGATTTCAAACTGGTCTACACGGGTGGTCTCTTCTCGATACTCGCCTTGAGGACCGTCATTGTAGGTGGATTTGCCGTCATAGTTGGCGATCTCTGTGGTCAGGGTTTTGCCAAAGTAGAAGGGAGTGGTCATTCCTGCCCGACACGCATATTCCCACTCGGCTTCGGACGGTAAGCAATACGGTCTACCGGTGTACTTCGCCAGCCGATCGCAGAACTCTACCGCGTCATACCAGGACACCTGCTCAACGGGACGGTTGTCTCCCTTAAAGTTCGATGGGTCTGGTTCCAGTGCATGCCGCACTTGGGGCAACGCCGCCACAAACCGCCACTGTGCTTGAGTGACAGGATAGCGCCCCATAAAAAAGCTGGAGATACTCACGTCATGCTGCGGTCCTTCACCTTCGTAGCGCTCTGGCTCATCGACTGGCGAACCCATCAAGAGTGTGCCCGATGGAACCAGAATCATGTCCAGCCCGATTGCCTCTCCCAACTTTTCGGTAAAGTAGCGGGCTTGTTTGCGTTCCTTACGCAGAATGAGACCTGCCATGCCAGACGGCCTCACATTGCCATAGGCAGAGCGGAAGGGGGTTGTTTGAGCAGCTTGGGAAGGGTGCACCACTTCTGGAAACCCCGCCGGTTCTGGCGCCACCCGCTCTACCTTGGGGGGCACCGCACTCGGAAACCTTGGTGCCTGTGCGGGTTTAGTCCTCTCCTGCAACACACTCAACAACAATGCTTTTGCGGCGGGTTCAGTTATACCCACTAAATCGACATAAACAATTTGTGCCAGCAGCCCTGTAGGTTTACACTCTTCCACCCTGACGGGAATCAGCTTGCGTACTATGCTTTGTGGGTCACGGGCAAAGGCAGCTCTCCACTCTGGTTCTGTGTAGGTTGATTGCAGAAACCTCTCAGACAGTACCACGATCGTGATCTGCGCTTCAGTAACAGCTCTGTCCATGAACAGGGCAAAGTTCCCACCCGGTTGGAAATCCCATACCTCAATCACAACTGTATAGCCTGCTTCCTCCAAAGTCCAGGCAATCCACTCGGCCCACTGTTTGTCGTGGCGATTATAGCTGATGAAGAAGTCTTTCATGCTGACCCAAGACGTGGCTCTATCCCATTTCCCTCCAGTTCAGCTTAAACGTTGTGGTAAGAGGCGACAAGGTGGGGGAGCGGCTACTCGTGGTCCACCACGTAACGATCAAAGCTCGACGTTACCACCTTATAACCAAGTACTTCCGTCAGTTAAGTGCTCCCTCGTAGTTCTTGTGCCAGTAGGCTAAACATCCCTCCCAAACGTTGCTATGCATTTGTCCAGGACCAAAAGCATTACGGGGGAAACTGGCTACATCATTGGTTTGTCTTTTAAAAGCGCCTATCCCTCCTGCATTGGCGAAGCCTCTCCCGTAAAGAATCGCCCAGCATAAATTTGTGGTCCCTCAGCAGCCGATTCAGGCTCGGCACGTACCTTTGATCAGATCGTGGGTCTTTTGGATGATGGGCAGCTCGTTCACGGTCTTTTGGATGGGTTGAAGCCGCTACTTGTAACAGCCGTCCAGGATGACTTGCTGAACTTTCAAAAAAGATTAAGGCTCTGCGATCGCTGCGCAGCTTGATGTCTGTAAAAGGTTGCAAAAATCGCTCAGCGCTACGCGCAAAGAGGGCAAGAGGGCAAAAGGGCAGAAGGAAAGAGTGCTACAGAGTTCTCGGGGCAGCACAAACAACTCGAAAACCGACAAGGTCGTCGCGGAGGGCGGGCGGAGCGTCGACGCGATAGGCAGAACGGCAATTCGAGGGTTGGCCGTGCCAGGAACCGCCGCGTATTACACGAGAAGCGTTCTCATCCTCACTTAACCAGGCACTGCCATCGGTCGTTGCACCTTCGTAGCTTTCATGCCATTGATCCTGACACCATTCCCAAACATTCCCGTGCATGTCGCACAGTCCAAAAGCGTTTGCAATCCCAAAGTGGTCTACAGGAGTGGTTTCCTTTCTAAACTCACCTTTCGGTCCTCGCCCATAAGAGCCTGACCAACTGAGCTCTTCATCATCAGTGCCTCGATAATTTGCTAAGTCAGTGGTGATGGTTTCACCAAAGTGGAAGGGAGTTGCGGTTCCTGCTCGGCAAGCATATTCCCACTCCGCTTCAGTCGAGAGGCGATAGGCGCGCCCAGTGTAGACAGAGAGTCGATCGCAGAACTCTACCGCGTCATGCCAGGACACTTGCTCAACAGGACGCTGATCGCCTTTGAAACTGGAAGGATCTGGTTCTAGTTCTCGGTTGACTTGTGGCAGTGCCGCCACCGCTCTCCACTGCGCCTGGGTCACGGGGTATTTCCCCATAAAAAATGTGGCGATATTGACCTCATGCTGCGGTCCTTCGGAGTTGCTTCGCTCCAGTTCATCCTCAGGCGACCCCATTAAGAATGTGCCTACAGGGATCTGCATCATCTCGAGGCCAAGGTCTTGATTCAAGGACTCGACGAAAAACCCTACAGTTTGCCGCTTTCGTAGGAGCCTTAATCTAACTTGTACTTTAGGTATTTGTAAGTTAAATGGTGATTTGCTAAGAATAGCTAAGTCTGTCGCAAATACACGACCCCGGACTGTGCCAGATGTTGCCGTAATTACCCCAATTACGCGATTGCGTTCAAGCTCTAACACTGCCGCCCCACTTATACCAGGGGCAATTTGATCTGATTCGAGCTGTAGCAAATCATTTTGTAATTGTTGATTATGTGGTGATTCTACAAAACCTAAGATTCTTCCCTCCACCCACATTCCCGAAAAATTGCTTTCCCCACGCCTATAGCCAAAACTTCGAAAACGACGAGCTTCTAGGTAACCTGTTGGGTCTTGAGCTGTATCCAAGGTGGCTACTCCAACACCTTCTGGTAAGACTTCAGCGTTGATTTTTAGTACCGCAATATCGTCGTCAAAATCATTGAGATACTGAAAAGCAATCGCTCTCTGAATTCTTGCTTGTGGGTTGCTTGCTTGGGGAAAATAAACAATGACTTCTGCTAATTCATCTTCAACTTGAGGATTTACGCCTGCATTCATAACAACATGCTTACAAGTAACAATTCGTCCGGCTTCTGAAACGACAAATCCAGTTCCCAGAATTGTTTGAGTCTCGATGTGACGGATTTGAACTGTGAAACTTCTTAGATCTTGAAGTTCTTTTTGGGGTAGAACGTTCTCTGCTTCCTGATCCAAGACAATTCCAACAACTTCTACTTCCTGGGTCTGTGGTTGAGATTGTATATAGGGATCGTAATCTAATTGAGCTGTAATAAATTCGAGAACTTCTAAGTCCGGAAAAGGAGTATCAGATTCTAAGGGCTGAATCCAATTAGGATATCGCTGCGCATCATGTTCAACCAACTGAGCCAGTTCAGCATAGTCTCCCCCTAGGCGATGAAGTACCTCCGTCGCAATTTGAGCAAACGGCAGAATGGCATCCTTGGTTTCCTGGCTCCAATCAGACTTGGGAGACAACAACGCCGTAAAGCTCTTAATCTCAAAGCCCAATGTTCTGGCAATGCGCCTAGACAGGGCTTCAAGTACTCCAAGGGTTTCGTCGAGGGGCGTGATTTCGTTCAACAACCCTCGCACCTCTTTGACAAAGTCGTATCGCGCTGGAGCGTCTGGCTTTGCCAGGTTTGGTTTCACGTCTTTTAACAGACTACTGGTATAGACTTCAGCAATATGAACCGACTGTACCTCTGGCAAAAGTTCTTGTTGAATCAGATGCACCACGGGTAACTCTACAGGCACGGCTGCCATCATGCGGGCTAAACGCTGAGCCACCGGAGAGGCAGTCGCCATAAAAAGCTCCACCCGCTCTTTAGCAGATTGTGGTTGAATGACAGCCACTGATTGATCGCGTTCTGGATCTTTTACCCAGGACAGATCAAACAGCCGCGCTGGAGATCGCTGTCGCCCTGCCGCCGCAACCACTAACGCCCACTGCTTCAAAGCTTTTGCCGTCAGAGTGACGATCGGTACCAGCAATGTATCTGCCGGTGCAATTTCGGTACGAGCAGGCAGTTCTCTGACTTGCAGCTTTGGGTTTGGTGCACCTGGAAGCAAGGAGCCTACTTGTACCGCAAACCCAACATCTAACTCGCTTTCGCTCCACAGTCGTTCGGGCAATAATTGAACGATCGCGGCTGGTCCATGCTGGCTCCAAAGGGTTAACCAATTATGGATTTGCCCCTGCCGCCAGAGGCGAGAACGGCAATCACTAATGAACAACACTAATCGCCGCCCAGAGACATCGACCAGTTCTTTATGACTTCGTAAAGGCAAGTCTTGATCAGTGTCTGAATCCTGCGGTTGCTTGGCTACCAACTGCGGCTGCCCCGTAGCCGCCTCTTTGACAAACCAGGTACGTACATTACGGAAGGCTCCCTGTCCTCTCAACAACTGTTGAAATTCATCCAGAGTCTCTTGCCAAATAAAGCTAAACTGAGAGGCTTCAATTACCAGTTCCAGGTCAAACCAGCGTTCTGGCGAGGGCTTGAGAATGGGCAACCAAATATCCCGTTCAGCAATGCGATTTACGGTAGCGCTTTCGTCTAGCTCCGATCGTGTCAAGGATGGCACCTTTCGCATCAAAGGACGCAGCGATCGACTAATCTCACGAGGATGAGCCAACGCCGGAGCAGCTTGCACCTGGATTGGTAAGCCCGCTTCTGGAGTTTCTACCGATCCGGTGTCAGGCTTCGCCGCTGGGGGCATATAGACCGAAACCGTGGGTGGGGAGACGGTTAAAACAGTGCTGTCATCAATCACCTCAATCGTGATCGCATCGTCTGACTCGCTGGACTCGTCGATCGCGGCTGGCTCGCTGACCTCGTAGGCACCGCCAATTTTAGACGCTAACCAGAGCGCATCTGCAATATCTTCGTCGTTTAGTAAAGGTTGCGCCTCACTAAAAGACTCAATCTCCTGATTGCTCAGCAGCAAATCTGATTCCTGCAAAATGGTGATCAGGCGGCTAATCATTGGGTCTGAGGCTTAGATGAACGGTCTTTGGATTTAACCTCCAGGGGCCGATCCAACGGCGCTAACAGATGATCCAGTAGGCTCTCTTTTTCGTCACCCACCCAGTCGCGCTGGCGGATAATCATAAATAGGGCATTCAGCAGTTGATCGGTCGAAAGCTGCTCCCGACTTTTATCACGACTCTTCAGAAAACGGTCAATTAAATCGCTCACTTGGCTTTCTGAGAGATTGCAATGTTCGAGATGGGCTTGGATAATGCGTTCTAACTGGACGCGATCAGGATCGCGCATATTCAGGCGCAAACACCGACGCAGAAAAGCAGGTGGGAAATCTCGTTCCCCATTGCTAGTCAGAATCACAAGGGGAAACTCTTGACAGGTAATCCGGCCTCCCTTAATTGTGACCTTCTTCTCAGCGTAGGTGTGCTCAGCTTCATCGGTATACGCTGTACGCACCCTGACTGTGATAGGGGCTACTTTCTGATCGGGGTCGTCACTCTCTTTTTCCAACCGTGCCAGCTCCGGAATTTCAAACCGCCCTTCCTCAAAAATCGTCAGCAGATCGTTGGGCAGGTCGATGTCACTCTTATCAATCTCATCAATAATCAACGCACGGGGGCGCGAGGACTCCAATAGGGCCGTCCCCAAGGGGCCCAGAGTAATGTAATTCGCGATTTTTTGCGGGTCTTCGGTATAGTCCCCTCTCACTTCCGATTGCTTGACCTCTTGTAAACGACCAATGGCATCGTAGGTATAAAGACCATCTTTCAGCGTCGTACGTGTCGTAATCGGCCAGTAGAGTACTTCCCCCAGCTTTAACTCATGAGCCACTGCATAGGCCAGGGAAGATTTTCCCGTCCCTGGTTTGCCCGTAATCAACAGCGGTCGCCGGAGATACAGTGCCGCGTTGACCATTTCAACCTCTTCGGGCTGAGACTGGAAAGTTTCCCCCCGACGCTTCCGACGACTGACACCAGGATTGGGGTCTTTGCCAAAGGGCCGCCAGGGCGGAGCCTCGGGGAGAGCATCGATCGCGTCATGGGGTGCTCGGTTATCCCCCTGAAACAGCTTCCAGTCTTCGGGTGGTTTACTCATGGAGTGCTTAACTCAGGCGGACTTGGGGGGGACTAAATAGGGGTCATCCCATAAAAGAGATAGATGATGACCTATGTGAGCCTCGGGTGAGACTTTACGAGCGCGTTGACGCTCCTCTTGAACCGTGTGAAGTAAATTTTTTAAGCAACACGCGTTCAGTATCCGAGTCAACTCAGTATCGTTAGTTGTGCTCTTGAGGTTTGTACGACCCCAGATAGCGATCGGTGTACCTGTTTGTAAAAGTACCCCAAAGAGGCTATTTGTTCCAACACAGGTCGGAGCTTGTTTAACCTTCAAACCAACCACTGTCTCCTCGAGTAGATCGTAGTAAAGATCTTCCAAATTATTATCATCTCCTGCAATGAAAGCATCACAAGCGAAATTCTCTAAGAAAGACTTTTGCCGATCCCACTTTTGCTTCCATATCTTTTCTTGCCTATAGCTCCGACTCCAGCGCTCAGTACATCGCAAAACTACCTTGTACCGACGACCTAGCATTGGTTTCACAGGCCCGTCATCGTCTAGTTTCCAGAGATCAATAGCATGATTCATAAGTTCCACTGGCAAACAGATATGTAGCTCAGGATCACTATCAAATAGATGGCTACTTTCTACCAAAAACTGAGAAATGAGCTTCGGCAGTTCATCTGGTAAAGCTTCCTGTGCATAGGTTTCATCACCAGTCATCCCAGCAACAATGATAGGGCTAATACCTTGCCGATGAGTCTGATAGTCTTGAGTGTCATGAATCAACCAAGCTTTAATTTGATAGTAAGTTTCAGCCTGAGATTGAGTTGAGGCCTCATCACCACGGCTGATTGCAATGAGTAAAGCAGATTGAGCTTGTTGCCCATGCTGGCTCTGTTGCTGTTCTACTTGTTCTAACAAGTCAGTCCACCCCTGACCTAACTGTTCCTCGCCCCAATGTTGGAGCTCTGCGATCAAGCCCACATCTTGAAGATTAATGATTAGATGAGCTATGAACTCTTCTAGTGGGGCGTAGTCAAATTGACCTTTGGGAATTTTGAATAACTGAGTGATAATTTCATCTAGCATTGCTGGATTATGCTGATTCTTCCAGCCCCGATGCCTCAACACGTTCAGATAAGCAGCCCGCATACCGTCTATCGGCAATGGACTACCACTAGGTTGTAAAATCTTAATCAGATGATCAATCGACCTACCTTGGAGTTTTGCTTGCAAGTCCTTGATCTCCTGCTCTTTCTGCTCAATTTGCTCGAACAGAAGATTCAACCGATTCTCATACGTCCTTCTGATCGTCACATCAGGAGTCGCTGCAATTTCTGATTCAGTGTTCTTACGATCTTCGTTAAACTTAGCGAGTTGTGATTCCAAGAATTCTAGTTGAGGGGAACTAATTATCATTTCCCTCCTTGAATCACTTGAATGTCGTGGTCAACCTGCTCAATCTGCTTGAACAGAAGATTCAAACGGTTTTCATACGTCCCTCTGATCGTCACGTCAGGAGTCGCTTCAATTTCTGATTGAACGTCGTCAAGCTGTTGCTCAAGGTTTGTCCGTTTTCTTTGCAACCATTGCAGCTTGCGTATCTGGGATGAATTAACGGCAAGATTCTTTGGAGACATACGGGCACTCACGTCTATCTGATCATCTCCAAGCTTTAACCAGTAGACAGGCCGTATCTTTTGATTCTTCAAGAAATCTGCTTGAATTCGCTCGGCGATCGCTTTCATGTCAGGCAAAAGAGACTGTCCTTTCAACTCCTCCAGCACTGCTTGAGAAAATTGACCTGTGCCTGCATTCGCATCGTTGGTCGCGACTCCATAATCAGGCGACGCAAAGAAGACAAATTGCTCACTCGGCCCAAACTCGCCACTAGCGGCAAATTTAACCTCAGCCACTTCCCCTTGAATTGTCTGAGCCAAGCTCTGGTAAAACCCATTGGCACAGGCATCAATCAGAAAAATCTGCTGGGGAAACCCAGCCCCATGGGCAGCTGTACTGAGGGCTTCTACCAAGGAATTAACGTTCAAATTCCATTTTGTGTCGTCATCGGTATCCGCAAAGAACAACCGTCGGACGGTCGCGTCCGTTTTTGTGATGATGCCATGCCCCCCCCAGAAAACATAGAGCAGTTCCCCTCGACTACTTTCATTGGTTAACCGAGATCGAATGGTACTGGTAATGCGGTCATGGGTTGCAGGTGCTGGGGTCAACCCCCTTGCCTCTGCTGCCGTTCGCACCCCCTGATTCTGCTCCAGGGGAGACAGAAACAAATAAATATGCTCTGGCTCAACTCCTTGATCCAACAGCCAGCTAGAGAAATTAAGGGCATCGTTAGCGGGACCGTTTAAGTCATACGCAGAACCTGCTTGGTACTTTTCAATGCCTACGACCAAAGCATAGACCTTAGCAGGTTGAATAGCGGTGGCGGTCATGGCAATACTTTCTCGATCGCATTCCAGGTTTGCTCATTCGCCCAGTAAGCGCCATGCGCCTCTGGGAAGGGCTGTCTATTATCTACCTGAACATCAGTAAGTTTTCCGGGGAAGATCCCCTCGCAATTGCCAACATAGCTCAAGAAATCCCTCAAATCATAGAGGTTAAGCCATTGCGGAAAGTGCTCCGGTAACGGTTCGCCATAGGCTAACGTCTGCAAGGCATCAATCTCGTAGAAAAAGGGTGCTTGTGAGCCAACGGTGATGAGACACGCTACATTAGCTCGTAGATCGTGCTCAATCAACAGATCCACGCAAGCAATACCGCCCAAACTGTGAGCAAGGAGGATTACCGGTGGCTCGATTTGCTCGTGCTCGATCTGGCTACGGATAAACTCGCGAATCTTTTTACCTTTGGCTTGATAGACCATAATGTCACCCGCAAAGGGATGGGCTCCATCCATCACAGCCCCCCGTTTACGTTTGATTTTGTTCGTACCAAAGCTGAAGGCCAAGCCCGTTAACTGGCTTTTAGTCCAGTTTAGAAGTATGCCTCTCGCCGTTTCGTCACGAGTCAACGTCTTTTGAATGGCATCAACGGCTTCATCTCTTAGTTGGTCATTCTCCAATAGCCAGGGGTAGAGTCCCTGTTCTTCGCAAAGAAGGCGAGACGCAGAGACAATTGCTCTGGCGATTGCAGCATAATCACCATCCAGTGGTCTAGAGGTTGTTTCAAGCAGCCTCCCGAATGGTTTAGAGTCCGCACCAGTGACCACTTCACAAGCCTGCTTGAAAACGCTGCCAATTCCTAGAGCATCCAGCCTTGACTGCAATGCAATCGCCGTGAAGAGTGTTTCAACTCTGCCCTTAAGTTCTTGGGCTGGTGTCGGTTGACCAGGGACAGCCCTTTGAGCTTGCAGTGGCCTCAAACCCAATAGCCGTAACTCGTAGAATGGATCCTGATACAGGGAGGACCAGAGGCGAACGCTTTCCTCTTCAGGCGTTAGCTCATGTCCACCTTGTGCTTCCTTGTAAGTAGGGATAGAAGCACCGCCAGCATTAAGCTTTGCCCCCAAAAGGTCGCCCCAGAGGCAGGGCACTAACTTGGCATCTGGTCTAAGCTTTTGAAGCGCTTGCTCCATTTGCTGCAATGTTTCAGCATACGCTTCTTTCCTGCCACCAGTCCCATGTACGAAGATTACAGTCGTCATACTCTCATGTCCTTACCTTGCTAGGTTTTAGTTGCCAGCCGCAATCACCATTGCTGGAAGTAGGATTTCAGGGTGTCTCTACTACTCAAGCAACCTACTTTTAGGAGTAATGCATCCGGGCGTGATTAATCTAAAGAGGTTCAACTGAGCTTAATATTCCGTGTCTAGACTATTTTATTTGAGATCCTGAGAAAACCCAAGATGCTTCAGCGATGTCGAAAGGAGGCAGGATAGCAAAAAGGTTTGCAAAGACAACCAAAATAGACGGGGTGATCGCCTGGGTTAACTGCCCCCTGGAGCAGAAGTGCCACGCAGAATGGGGCTTTCAGCCTCTGAAAACGGACAAAAAGGCCTCTGTACTACCGCTTTCGGCGTCCAAAAAGGCCAATTCTAGTCCAACGCCACTAGTACACCCTGCAAAACCGCTGGTGTCGCGACCATTTATTGCACCGCTTTGACTCGGCGATCGCGCTCAGATCTCCATCATTGTGACCGGCGATCCAGCATGATAAAAGTGTAGATTCTTGGCAATACAGCAGCAGCATGGCGAAACAGAAGACGAGCGAACCGCTGACAGGCACAGCGCTATTACAGAAGGTCAAGACGCTAGCCACCCTGAGCAAGACCCAGAAAGCGAAAGCCTGCGGTTATTACACGGTTACCAAGAGTGGTGGGGAACGCGTCAACCTGTTGCAGTTCCTGCATGCGCTGGTGGAAGCGGAAGGTATTGCGCTGGACCAACCAGCGGCTGAGGGAGGTCGGGCTGGACGCCGTGCGAGTTATCGGATCGCGGTGCAAGCGAATGGTCAGCTGTTGATCGGTGCCGCCTATAGAACCCATTTGAGATCTCAAGGGGAGGCAGCAAGCCGCTTCAGCATCAGCCTGACAAAGCAGAGGTTGATTTTGGTCGTGGCGTTGTCCAAAGTTCGTTCAAAGTTCTTGACCAGGATTTTA
>JAESFU010000263.1_pt1 | contig 48487 bp, 42 predicted proteins | sample 9269461 | NCBI WGS metagenome assembly JAESFU01 (sample SAMN14502556, study PRJNA617107) | algae metagenome | isolation source: Stenomitos rutilans HA7619-LM2 and co-occurring heterotrophs from cave walls | place: USA: Waikapalae cave, Hawaii | collected 2009-07-28
CGGCAGTCGCGATTCTTTAGGAAAGTCTTCGGTATAGTAAACCGGTCCTGCCATCGCGTTGCGTCCGCCGGTTCCTACCTGAGGGAAATCTTTTGACTCGGCGTATGGGTACCAGATAAATGCCGGTTTGGCTGGAGGCAACTGCTGGAGCCCCGTATTGTTTCGCGAGTTGTTGAGCGGTTTCTCAGCAACAAATTGCTCGCCGCTCTTGCCCGTACCGTAGTCGAACTCCCTGTACGCATAATTATTACCTACAAACAACGGCCAACCAAAGAAACCTGCCTCCCTTGCCTGGTTAACTTCGTCATAGCCACGTGGACCGCGTGTTTGAACGCTGTCGTCAGTTGCATCAGGACCCACCTCGCCCCAGTAAAGGAACCCGGTCCGCTTATCAACCGAGATACGATAAGGGTTCCTGTTGCCCATCACATAAATCTCAGGCTTGGTTTTGCCGTCGTTGCCCTTAAAAAGATTTCCTTCCGGGATCTCGTACGTGCCATCTTCTTTAACTCTTATCCGGAGGATCTTGCCGCGCAAGTCATTTGAATTTCCGGAACTTCTTCTTGCATCATATTGTTCATGACCCTTTCTGTCGTCGAGTGGCGCGAAGCCGTTGTTTACGTACTTCTGGTTTCCTTCATCGAATGGCGTGGAATTGTCGCCGGTAGATACATAAAGAATCCGATCCTTGCCAAAAGCGATGGAACCACCCGTATGACAACAAATCTCTCTTTGCGAATAAAACTGAAGTACAACTTTTTCCGATTTCGGATCGATCGTATCGTTTTCAAACTTGAATCTTGAAAGCCGGTTTACCGAAGTATCGATGGGGCTATAAAATATGTAGATAAACTTGTTGTTCTTGAAGTCCGGATCTGCCTGAATGCCCAGCAACCCCTCTTCGGCATTCACGCCCGGGGTTCCGGTTTTCCAATACACGTTCAGAAAGCCAGCCTGCTTGATCGATGAATCAGCTTTTTTATACAGCATAATCTCGCCGCGTCGTTGAGCGATGAGCACGTCAAGCGAAGGAAGAATCGCCATTTCTGTAGGTTCAAACAGTGTTCCCTGGGTCAACATCACTTTGTTGAAACGGTCCTCATCAGGAACCCGCATCGTCGTTGCTTTCGAATAATCAAGCTTGTTATTGTCGCCAATTGCATATTGAATACCTCCGAGCAGGTGTTTCAGGTAGTTCTCTTCGGCAAACGATTCGTCGGTATGGCCGAGTTCGGTGTAGAACGACCTGCCTCCATCAAATTCATGATACCAGGCCATCGGATGAGTATCGCCATTCGTGCCTCCCTGGTAAGACTTTTCGTCGATGGTGATCAGAACCTTCACGTCTTTGTTCAGCTTCTTGAAATTGTACCACTCATCGGTGCGTGTCCATTCCTTTGGAAGATGCTTGGTGGATATATGAGTTTGGTCGACCACATTCAGCTTCGCCTGCTGGGTGGCCGGATGGCCGTTGAAATACCCACCGACGAGGCGGCCGTACCAGCCCCAGTCGTATTCGGTATCCGTTGCCGCATGAACGCCAACAAAGCCACCTCCGGATTGGATATATCGTTGAAAATCCGCTTCCTGTAAGTTGTTCAGCACATTGAGAGTGGTATTTAAAAACACCACCGCTGAGTAATTCTTGAGACTGTCTTCAACGAAATACGACGCATCTTCGGTAGTATCAACGAGGAAACCATTTTGTTCGCCAAGCTTCATGATGGCTACCTTTCCGGCTGGAATAGAAGAATGACGGAAACCGGCGGTTTTCGAAAACACGAGGATTCTCGGCTTACCCGACCGTTTATTGCAGCTGAAAAGGACAACAGATAGAAACAGAATGAAAAGCAATCGAAAGTGTTGGATCATTGTGTTTTGAGATGAGCGATAAAGATAGTAATCGAAGCCCAACTTGTTTTGCTTCGCACCCAACTTTCCTCTACCTTTGCGGCCGCAGTTTCAGGGCTTCTACGTCCTGATTTCCCACAAGGCTCAACAAGAGTCCCGACTGTTCGGGGCCGCCAGCAGGGAGTAAAAGTAAAATACAGACAATGCCAAAGGTTAAAACCAACTCGAGTGCAAAGAAACGGTTCAAAGTTACTGGCACCGGGAAGATCACACATCAGAAGTCTTTTAAGAGGCACATCCTCACCAAGAAATCGAAAAAGCGGAAGCGCGCTCTGGGAATCGACGGAGTGGTTCACAAATCAAACCTCGATTTTGTAAAACGCCTGCTCAGGTTGAAATAATCGTCGCTTCTCCATTAACTAAAATTTAAAAGACTTACATATGCCTCGCTCAGTAAATGCGGTTGCCTCAAGAGCCCGCAGAAAAAGAATTTTGAAAGCCGCAAAAGGCTTTTACGGAAAAAGGAAGAATGTTTATACCGTCGCGAAGAATGTGATGGAAAAGGGTCTTACATACAAATATGTAGGCCGCAAGCTGAAGAAAAGAGAATATCGCGCTTTGTGGATCGCACGTATCAATGCCGCGGTGCGCGAAGAAGGGTTGACCTATTCGCAATTTATCAACCTGCTTGGAAAGAAGGGAATCGGCCTCGACCGCAAGATTCTCGCCGACCTTGCAATGAACGAACCGGAGAGTTTTAAATCGCTCGTCGCTTCGGTTAAATAAACTTTAACTTCGAAAACGAACTACCCCGGGTGTACCGGGGTATTTTTTTGCCCTCAATTTCAGCAAACAATTATTTTTGCTCGCGTTTATTAACCTGTTTTATTCACAAATAAACTTACCGCCATCAGCAGTCCCAATGAGTTCATGAACAATTCGTACACCGACCTGGTGAAACAGACTTTCAATTTTCCCCAGGAGGACTTCGATACGAAGGACGGCAATCTTTATTTCAACGGTCTCGATCTCAAGGCAATCATTCAAAAGTATGGTACGCCGTTAAAGCTTACCTACCTGCCCAAGATCGGGATGCAAATCAAGAAAGCCAAGAAGATGTTCGCGAATGCCATACGGCGTCACAAGTATGAAGGCGAATACCATTATTGCTATTGCACCAAGAGCTCCCATTTCTCTTTCGTAGTCGAAGAAGCGCTGAAGCATGAGATACATCTCGAAACGTCTTACGCTTACGACATCGACATCATCAAGAAACTTTACGAGAAGAGAAAGATCAACAAGGACATTTATGTGATATGCAACGGCTATAAGCAAAAGTCTTACACCAGCCGGATTGCAAGCCTGCTCAACAGCGGGTTCAAAAACGTAATTCCGATCCTTGATAACAAGGAGGAAATTCAACAATACAAAAAGTCAGTAAAGGTTCCTTTCAAACTCGGTATCCGCGTGTCGGCCGAAGAAGAGCCGACCTTTCCGTTTTATACATCAAGACTTGGTTTCCGCGCTCGCGATATCCTTGAGTTTTATGTCGATAAGATTGAAGGGAATGAAGACCGGTTTCAACTTAAGATGCTTCACATCTTTTTGAACAAAGGCATCAAGGACGATATCTACTACTGGAGTGAGCTTAACAAGATCATCAATCTTTATTGCCAGCTCAAGAAGATTTGCCCGGAACTCGATTCTATCAATATCGGCGGCGGATTTCCGATAAAGCATTCACTCGGATTCGAATACGACTACCAGTTCATGATAAATGAAATTGTTGGCAACATCAAAAAGGCCTGCAAGAAGAACAAGGTGGCGATGCCAAATATTTTTACAGAGTTCGGCAGTTATACTGTCGGCGAAAGCATGGCTCATATATACAGTGTAATCGGCGAGAAAATGCAAAACGACCGCGAACGCTGGTACATGATCGACTCTTCATTCATTACAACTCTGCCCGACACCTGGGGCATCGGGGAGAAATTTCTTTTGCTTCCGGTAAACAAATGGGACCAGGAGTACCAGCGTGTGGTACTCGGTGGAATAACATGCGACAGTCATGATTATTACGATTCGGAAGAACATGTGAATGAAGTGTTCCTTCCGAAGATGACCAATGGTGAACCGCTGTACGTAGGTTTCTTTCATACGGGTGCGTACCAGGATCAGATCAGCGGATATGGCGGTATCAAGCACTGTCTTATACCATCACCGAAACACATTATTGTTGGACACGACCGCAATGGTAAGCTTGTCGACTGGGTGTATGCAAAGGAGCAAACTGCTCAAAGCATGCTGAAGATCCTTGGGTACGTAAAGTAAGGAACGCACCGTTTGTGTAATTGTCCGGTGCCGGCAAATTGTAGTCGATACATTTACGGCATCATGAACATTTCACGACATATTCGTGCAACGGTGCTCGTTGCCCTCTTACTCAGTTTTTCAATTATTACATCCGCACAAACTGTCGAAGATTCGGTGAAGGCTACAGTGAATGCTTTGTTCACAGGTATGAGAACCGCTGATTCAGCGATGGTGGAAAGTGCGTTCGCGGACAGCGCGATTCTTCAGGGGATTGGAAGAAATCGCGAGGGAAATACTGTAGTGACCAACCAACCGGTGTCGGGATTCTCATCATTCGTTGCGAAAGTGAAAGCAGGCGATGCGGATGAAAGAATAACGTTTGAGATTGTGCGCATCGATGGCCCCCTTGCAGTAGTGGTGACGCCGTACCAATTTTATTACAAGGGAAAGTTCAGCCATTGCGGCATCAATACCTTTCAACTTGTTCGATTCCGCGACGGTTGGAAGATCCAATATCTTATCGATACCCGACGCCGCGAGGGTTGTGATGTGAAATGATCAGCGTTTGATCCGGTATTTTTTATTGACGCGCGGGCTGTTGAAGTATTCGTTCAGTTCCTCCTCCGTCATGTCGTTCGTGAGTTCGATCGGAACATCGATCAGCTGGATCTGGATCTGCTTTAATTCTTCCTTGAGCTTGTTGGTCTTTCTTGTAATGTCCGGATCCTTTTCGCCTACAAGCCCGTTGTCTCTCACCATGTACTCAAGTCTTTTTATCGACGATCGCACAAGCGAAGCCTGGTTTTGATCGAAGACCTTCGGCGGTGCAACTGCTTCTTTGATGGGAACGAGGGATACGCCTACACTTGGCAGGATCTTGCCGGTCTTTTGCGTGCTTTCACTGCTCGACGATGAAAGTATGCTTCCTGTCAATGCAGTTGTGGAGCCGGTTATGTCGAAACCTGTTCTGGTATTCTTCACTTTTTTCACTCGCTTATCGAGCTGAAGAAAAGTATATTTCAATTGAAGAATATAAGTATTGATGTTGCGGATCTGCAGATTGAAATCCTGGACTGCAAGAGGGTAATTCAAAGCGTCCTTCACGATGATCTTAACGACAGCGGTGTCTTTAACCATGAACCGGTTTGCTCCGACAAAACTGAGATTCAGAATTTTTACTTTCCCCGAGTCGGAGTCTTTCACAAACTCGAAAGGAGGCGACCAGTTGAAATCCTGGTTACACGCCGTGATTAGCGAATAATTCACCAGAGGAATATTGGAAAAGAAAGTGATGTTTTCAATGGGGAAACTTCCGTGTTCGCACTGGACCTTGAAGGCAACCGTTTCCCCCTCTTCAACATACAAGGTTCCACTGACGGAAGGCTTTACCCGCGACTGAATGATATCGGTATTGTAAAACAGAATGGTGAAAAATGTATCAACACGTTCTTTTGGATTGTTCAGACTTTGAACACCAACCGAAACTTTGTATTCGTTATCATATTTCAACTTTCCGGAAAGAAAGAACGATTTCTCGGCCTTGAATGTTAAAACGCCGTTGTCTTTATTGATGCGCAAACCAACCGGAGAATTGCGGATGAACCAATAATATTCCGACGGGTTCCTGTTGATCTCAAGCGGATAACTTAGCGTTGAATCGACGTGAAGCGTGAAGTAAGGGTTCAGATTCTTTATTCGAAGGGAGCTGTCGGCAGGATTAACCAGCGAATCGCCGGTTGCCGTTGTCGAATCCGTCGAAGGCGGAATCGTCTGTCCATTGGTTCCGGCGTAGAAAAAACATGAGAACACAAGGATGAAAAATGGGCGAAGGGGTCGGTTTTTTCTTCCCATGATGTGGCGCAATGTACTTCAAATCAACAAAAATCCCATCCCGACATGCGCCGGGACGGGATGGAAACGAAAGTCATGAAAAATTATTGGATGTTGATCTGCTTTACCTGAGGTTTTGCTTCTTCTTTCTTCGGAAGATCGATCGAAAGAATTCCATTCTCATACTTTGCCTGCACATTGTTCACGTCGATCTTTTCGTCAACAGTGAAACTTCTCTTGAATCCGCCGGTGGTAAATTCACGACGAATTGCTTTTACATCATCCGATGTCGCAGGTTCTTTTTTCTCAGCTGAAACAGTCAGCAGTCCTTTGTCTATCGCAATGCTAATTTCTTCTTTTGTTCTTCCGGGAACATTCAGTTCAAGAACAAAGGAGTCCTTGTGTTCATAGATATTCACGGCAGGATTTCCAGTGGTCGCAGCGACAGAAGGAAAGCCATTGAACAGGTCATCAAACACGTTGTCGAGATGACGATACGGACGGTTATTAAATTTTACAAGTGTCATAGTTTTCGATTTTGTATGGACTGATCAAACGATATACCGATGAATAATTACAGGCATTATTGGCGCCGTGAACTAGGAATCAACGACAGTTCGTCATGAAAGCTCAAGTTTTCCTGCCAAATGGACTTGTGCCTCGCTGTTTCGGATTTGCATAATTTTGCAGTCAAACATCAGAACATGTATCCAGCAGAGATAGTAACACCGATGAAGGAAGAACTGACCGAAAACGGCTTTCGCGAGCTTCTCACTCCACAAGATGTGGATGAGCAGCTAGGGAAGGATGGAACCACGCTTGTAGTGATCAACTCGGTTTGTGGTTGTTCGGCCGGTACCGCGCGCCCCGGGGTATTATTGGCGCTTCATCATTCACAGAAAAAGCCGGATCACCTGGCAACGTCATTCGCGGGTTTCGACATTGCTGCTGTGCAGACATTGAGAGAAAACCTGCTGCCGTACCCGCCTTCTTCACCGTCGATCGCGTTGTTCAAAGACGGCGAGTTGGTTCATTTTATTGAAAGACATCAAATCGAGGGCCGGTCGGCTCAAATGATCGCTCATAATCTTATATCAGCGTTCAATCAACATTGTTCTTAGTTGTCACACATTAGCTTTGTTCATAGTGAAGACCCTCTCATTCCTGGGAGGGTATTTTATTGTTGCGGGTGACCGCGTTTGATAATCGAAAGTGCGTGAATTGTTTTCTTTAACATTGCACTGCTTTAAACCAGATCTTCTTCATGTATCCCAACCTTTATTATGCTTTCAAGGATTTGTTCGGCGTTGATTGGCCCGGCCTGAGGTTTCTGAATTCATTCGGTTTTTTCGTGGCGCTTGCCTTTCTTGCAGCAGCCTGGGTGTTAACGTCGGAACTGAAACGCAAGCAGCGGGCGGGTTTGCTGCAATATGACGAAATGAAGCATGAAGTCGGACGACCAGCGAGCCCTGTCGAATTGCTCATTAATTTTCTACTTGGATTTATACTGGGCTTCAAGATTCTGGGACTCTTCCTTCTTAGCAAAACGATGACGTCCGATCCTCAATCGTTCATCTTTTCGACCCAGGGGCATTTGCCGGCCGGCATTATCCTCGGGTTGCTTTTCGCAGGTATGAAGTGGTGGGAGAAGAACAAACAGAAGCTTGCAAAGCCTGAAACAAGAACAATTCGAATCTGGCCGCACGACAGGGTAGGAGACCTCGTAATCTATGCGGCGGTATTCGGCTTCCTCGGTGCAAAGCTGTTTCACAATTTTGAAAATTGGGATGAGTTTGTTGCCAATCCGATTGATGCCCTATTTTCTTTCAGTGGTCTTACATTCTATGGGGGTCTTATTTGCGCGGCAATCGCAATCTTCTTTTACTCAAGAAAACACAAGATCGGGTTCCGCCACCTTTGCGATGCAATCGCTCCGGCTCTTTTACTCGCGTATGCCGTCGGCCGCATCGGTTGCCAGGTAGCAGGTGATGGGGATTGGGGAATCGTAAACAGCGCTTATATAACCGGCCCTGATTCGAAAGCGGTATTGGCTGACTCAACCCTGTTTCAGCAGAAGCTCGCGGAAAATGCCAGTGTGTATGCAAGGGAAGCAGGGGATGCGGAAGTGGATCATACTCCGGTGAAAGCTCCCTCGTGGCTGCCGGTTTGGACGGTGGCCTATGCATATCCCAACAACGTTCTCGACGAGGGTGTGCGGATCAACGGATGCGAAGGGCAGTACTGCAGCCATCTCCCGTTGCCAGTGTACCCGACGCCGTTTTATGAAACGATGATTTGCCTCGTATTGACAGGTTTGCTTTTCGCTCTGCGCAGCAAGCTGGTTGTGCCCGGAACCATGTTTGCAGTATATCTTATGTTCAATGGAGCTGAACGCTTCCTCATAGAAAAAATCCGCGTTAATACACACTATGAGCTATTTGGCTTCCGCCCGACCCAGGCTGAAATTATATCGACACTGCTGGTCATTTCTGGAATCGTTCTCTTTTTTGTGTTGAGGAATCGCCACCGTAACACCGCCCTTACTTCCGATTCCAGGGATCAAAAGAAATAGTATCGTCGAAAAGTTTTGTCTTCCCTGTAACCAATTCTCCGGTTTGCCGTCCTACTTACAGTAGTGGATCCTGAGATTTCGACTTGCCCGGCATTGAAATAGGCTGATGCTTTCAGGCTTTTCTTCTGTTTCCGGAATGACACCAGGTTATCTAATAGGTAATCGGGGTGGCGCACTACGAATAAATTCCAGCAAGTTTTTGTTGTAAAAAACATTTTGGCCGTTCATCAGAACTGGTCACCGTCTATAACTATATTATGTACCTTGTATCGCATAGTACCTACTTTCGAAGTGTAATAGCAAATCTACAGTATCAAACAATTTAAAGTTCCATACATGAAAAGGACACTACTAACTGCTGCGGTTTTCTCAATGTTGACGGCAGCAACCTTTGCCCAGACACAGCCTGTTGTCGAGGGAGTCGTAAAAGATAAGGACGGACAGGCTGCAGTTGCCACCACCGTTGCGTTGTTGAAAGCCAGTGATTCCACGGTCATAAAATCCGTAGCGGCAGATAAGACGGGTCGCTATCAGCTTTCGGTGCCGGCCAATGGAAGCTTCCTTGTTTCTTTTACCGCCGTAGGACATAGTAAAGGATTCTCAAAGCATTTTGTGGTCGACAGCACCAACAATTCGATCAATCTTGGCGAATGGCGCCTCGCAGGCATATCGACCGATCTGAAACAAGTTACGGTCACATCGAAGAAACCATTGATCGAGCAAAAAATCGATCGCACTATCATAAATGTCGAGGCCGCCGTTTCGAATACCGGAGCAAACGCGCTCGAAGTACTTGAAAAATCGCCCGGTGTGGAAGTCGACAAAGACGGCAACATCAGCCTCAAAGGAAAACAGGGAGTGATGGTTTTGATTGATGGAAGACCGGCATACTTGTCCGGTGCCGACCTGGCCAACATGCTTCGGGGTATGCAGGCCTCTCAGCTCGAACAGATCGAGATCATGACCAACCCACCTGCCAAGTACGATGCCGCCGGAAACTCGGGAGTGATCAATATCAGAACGAAGAAGAATAAGATGAAAGGATTTAACGGAAATCTTACTGCGGGCATTGGAGTTGGCGTATATGTAAAAACCAATGAAAGTATCAATCTGAACTATCGCAATGGAAAGGTCAATATGTTTGGATCATACAGCTTCGGGTACAGCGAATATTTCCAGGAACTTGAGATCAAGCGCAGGTTCACAAATCCTGACAAATCCACTCGCGCGATTTTCGAGCAGGTCAGTTTCATGCCCCGTTCAAGATCGAACAACAATCTTAAAGTCGGAATGGATTATAATCTTACCAAGAAAACTACTGTGGGCTTTGTTGCAAGCGGATTTTACAATCCTGAAACGGATGGCAATTTCAACACCAGTTATTTGAAGGACCCTTCATCCACTATCGACTCGATTGTAAGCTCAACCGGCAAGACAAAGGAAGTTTGGAAAAACGGAAGTCTTAACCTCAACCTGCGCCATCAATACGATTCAACCGGCAGAGAACTCACCGTGGATGTGGACTATATACAATACGACGCCTCTAACGAGCAGTTGTTTGTGAACACAACGTTTACTCCGGTATGGGCGAAGAAGTATGAAGAACAGTTGCGAGGTGATCTTCCGATCAGTATCAAAATCTACTCGGGCAGGATGGATTATGTACTGCCTTTGAAAAAGGAACTGAAGCTTGAAGCAGGATGGAAATCGAGTTATGTAGAAACCGACAGTCGTGCAAACTATTTCGAATTGCTCGATACAAAGTGGTCGCCGGATTATGGCAAAACAAACTTCTTCGAGTACAAGGAAAACATCAATGCTGCGTACATCAACCTGAACAAGCAGTTCACGAAAAAATTCGGGGTGCAAACAGGTCTGAGATTCGAGAATACGAATTACAAAGGTTATCAGTACGGCAATCCCACACGACAGGATTCCGCTTTCACGAATACATACAACAGCCTGTTTCCTACCGTGTATCTGAACTACAAACCGGCAGAGGCAAACCAGTTTACACTTTCATTCGGCCGCAGGATCGATCGTCCGGACTACGGGAGCTTGAATCCTTTTTTGTGGTTCATTGATAAGTACACTTATGGTCAGGGCAATCCATATCTGAAGCCACAGTATTCAAACAACATCGAACTATCGCATGTTTTCAAAGGAAAGTTCACAACAACGTTGAATTACGGAATTACCAACAACCTGTTTACAGAAACATTCAACCAGGAAGGTGAATATGCTACAATAGTCAGAAGAGGAAACATCGGGCGCCGCGAAAACGCGGGCATCGCGATCAGTGCTCAATTCCAGGCCGGCAAATGGTTGTCTACGCAGGTGTACACGAATTACAATTACAGCAAATTCAAAGGCGTGTTGTACGGAGATCCAATTGAAGTAGAAGCCGGAAACTTTTCTATGAATGTGAACAATCAATTGAAGTTCGGCAAAGGCTGGAGCGCAGAAGTTGGGGGATGGTTCAGGTCGGCAGGAATCGAAGGACAGATAAAGATAAAATCGATGGGCCAGTTGAATGCCGGTGTTGCAAAACAGATTATGGACGGAAAGGCTTCAATCAGGTTTAATGTGCGCGACATCCTTTTCACACAGCAGGCACGCGGCGAGATTTACTTCAAATCGACCGAAGCGCATTTCATCAACACGCGGGATACAAGGGTCGCCAATCTTACGTTCACTTATCGTTTTGGCAAACCGATCAACGGAAACACCCAGAGAAAAAAGAGCAGTGCGACTGAAGAACAGAACCGGGTGAAGAGTGGAGACTAAGCCTTTGCGAAATTTTAACAAACAGCAGTAAACGATCGGGTATCAAAAGGAGTCAAATAATAAAGAACAGATCGATGAAGAAAATAATTCTGATAGCGATTTTGGTCTGTTATCTGATTGGTTGTGGGGTAAGTTACATGTGAAGACTCAAGATGATAAACGAATTGAACGCTGTGTCAATTTTCTCATAAGCAGTTAGTTTTGGTTGCGGGCCTCATTTCTATGAGGCCTTATTTTTTTAGCACGTCGCAGCATAATGAGGTTTGGGTATCAGCTGTCGGCTATCAGGTATCAGCAAACAACAAGAAGGTGGTCGATTGTATTCTTCCTGACACCCGACACCCGGTACCTGAAACCCGCTTTTCCTGCTCCCGCATTTCACCACACCTTTTCTACCCTTCGCCCCATTTAACAATCATTAACAATTTCCGGTTCTCATCTTTACTACGCGCTTAGAAAACCATTCATACAAGCAAACCGCAAGATGAAAACCATTATTACCTGCTTATCCTTCCTATTGTTTTTAATCACAAATCTTCAAGCACAAAATAGCAATGGTACCGTTCGCGGATCGGTATCCGATGAAGAAAATAAAAAGATAGATGGCGCCTCCATCACATTGATGCGCGCGAAGGATTCGGCTGTTGTTAAGATTGCAGTGTCGGATCGTTCCGGAAATTATGAATTCGAGAACATCAGATCTGGAGACTACGTGGTTTCTGTAACACAGATTGGTTTTGCGGGATCGAGATCAGAGGTCTTTACGTTGTCCGAAACAAATCCTTCTTTCATCGTCCCATCTATCAGTCTCAAACGTGCCGAACAGGCGCTTGGACAGGTAACGGTTGTTGCAAAACGTCCGCTAATTGAAAACAAGATGGACAAAACCGTCGTGAACGTTGAGGCCGCACCAACGAATGCCGGATCATCGGCGTTGGAGATACTCGAAAAATCGCCGGGTGTTACCGTGAGCAATGAAGGAGTGATCAGCCTCAAAGGCAAGCAGGGTGTGATTGTAATGATGGATGGAAAACAAACATATCTTTCGCCGGCCGATCTTGCCAACCTGCTTCGGAACCTCCCTGCATCTGCGCTCGACCAGATCGAAATCATGAGCAACCCTTCGTCAAAATTTGACGCCGCCGGAAATTCAGGCATCATCAACATCAAAACAAAGAAGAACAATAACGAAGGATTGAATGGAAGCCTTACACAGGGCTCTACAGTTGGATGGTATGAAAGGAACGGCGACGATACGCATACGTATCGCAATACCACGAGCCTGAATCTGAATTACCGCAAATCAAAAATCAATTTGTTTGGCAGCTACAACTATAATTATCGCGAAGGCCGCGCATTTCTTGATATCACCAGGAAATTCTTTGAAAAGAATGGCGACCTGAATTCAATTTCAAATTCAACAACGGATTTTGTTTTTCGCAACAACAATCACACGTTGAAAGTTGGGATGGACTATTATGCCGATAAGAAAAACATCTTTGGATTCGTATTAAACGGGTTTGGATTTTTCGGAAGACCAAGACCTTTCAGTACACAAACTATCAGCAATCCTGACGGCTCTGTGCAATCTGTGTTGCAGACTAAAATTCAAAACGAGTTTACCTTCAGCAACTATTCCGCAAACTTCAACTACAAACACATATTTGATTCAACAGGGAGAGAATTTACCACCGACTTCGATTATGTTGGTTACACCAATGCATTTAAAAATGACCTCGCAACAGATGTGTTTGATGCGAATGGAAACATCACGGGCAACCTGTTGTTGAAAGGTGACATTCCAGGCCAGATCAACATCTTCACTTTGAAGTCAGACTATACCCATCCCATCGATAAGTCGTCAAAATTTGAAGCGGGTTTCAAGCTAAGTCAGGTAAAGAATGACAACGAGGTCGATTATCAACGTTGGGCGGATAACAAATGGATCCGGGATTCACGGTCGAATCATTTTATTTACGAAGAGAACATAAATGCTGCATATGCATCGATCAACCGGCAGTGGAAAAAGTTTAGTGCTCAATTGGGGATCCGGGTTGAGAATACGATTGCCAAAGGTTACCAGGTGACAACCGACTCAACGTTCAAAAGAAATTACACGAATGTATTTCCTACAGGCTACGTGAATTATGAGGCGACCAAATCGCACACATTTACGATATCACTTGGCAGAAGGATCGAAAGGCCGAATTACCAGGACCTCAATCCCTTTATTTTCTTCCTGGACTCATTGAGTTTCCGTAGAGGAAATCCATATCTGCTTCCGCAATTTTCTTACAACGTCGAATTCCGGCATGCGTTCAAAAGTATACTTACCACTTCGGTCAACTACACGATTACCGATGACGTGATTTCGGAATTATTGCAACAAAACACGGAGGCTAAGATCACTTTTCTCACGGTTGACAATGTCGCGCGATTCAGGAACGTTGGCGTTACGATTACTGCAACCGTTAAGCCCGCGAAGTGGTGGAACATGAATACGACCGCAAACTTGTTCAACAACCGGTACACCGGGGTTTACTTTAATTCGCTCAGCGGCAGGAACGATCCGATCGACCTTGAGTACACTTCATATGTGCTGAACGTTACCAACAGCTTTACTTTCCCGAAAGGGTGGTCGGCCGAGATCAGTGGGTTCTACCGGGCCAAGAACGTGGACGAGCTGACCATAGTGAACCCGATGTATTTCATGAACGTCGGTGGCCAAAAAAATGTTCTGAAAGGAAAAGGGACACTCCGGTTCAATATTCGCGATCCGTTTCATTGGCAGGTGTATTCCGGACGCACCGCTTACAGCGATATTGATGTGACTTTGTACAACAAATGGGACAACAGGAACGCGACGGTGACATTCACCTATCGGTTCGGAAAGTCATCGGTTGAGCAGGCACGGCGCAGGAACTCAGGCGCTAATGAAGAACAGAACCGCGTCGGCGGAGGTGGGCAAGGATAGTATCCCGACCGCCCCTTAACTTTGCGTAAACCCGATCAATGCCATCTTTTGATATTGTTAGTAAAGTCGATGGGCAGGCCCTCGATAATGCCGTCAACGTTGTTCGCAAAGAAATAACCAATCGCTTCGATTTCAAAGACTCACACGTGGTCATCGACCTCGACAAGAAGGAATTTCTTCTGAAGATCGAAACGTCGGACGATATGAAGATGGGTCAGCTTACCGATGTGCTCATCAGCCGGGCTCATAAACAGGGTATCGCTCCGGAAGCCTTCGACTTGTCTAAAGACACATATCCGAGTGGCAAAATTGTGAAAAAGGAAGTGCCCGTTACGAACGGAATCAAACAGGACGAAGCAAAGAAGATTGTGAAGCTGATCAAGGACAGTGGGCTTAAAGTACAGGCGCAGATCATGGACGACCTGGTGAGGGTGACGGCCAAGAAGATCGATGACCTTCAGGCGGTGATCCAGCTCTGCAAAAATGCATCCCTGGGACTGCCCCTCCAGTATATAAACATGAGGAGCTGACGGAAATATATTTGGCTAAAGCGACCGGTTTCGCTTAATTTTGCACTCTATTTGAGAAACGGCCAAATCCGTTCTCGCTGATTTTATGAAAAAAGATCTTCATCCCGGCAACTACCGGTTCGTAGTTTTCAAAGATATGAGTAACGGTTACAGCTTTTTAAGCCGTTCAACTGCAGTTACCCGCGAAACCGTAAAATGGGAAGATGGTAACGAATACCCCCTGATTAAACTTGAAATTTCGAATACTTCTCATCCGTTCTTCACCGGTCAGAAAATGCTGGTGGATACTGCGGGTCGTATCGATAAGTTCAAAAAGAGATACGAAAAGAACAAATAACCGAATTCAAAACGACTTTTTGTTTTTCATGGCTATACTTCCCTTCCTGACTCTTCAGGAGGGGATTTTTATTTGCCTTAAAGCCATCCACTCGATATGAAAGCGTTGCACCTCGATGAACAGGAAGTTCGGGCAAATTTTTTTCCGTTCACATTAACCAGACCGGTAGTTGATATACGCTGCGGTATACTTACCATCCGTGAGAAATGGAAACTCTACCTCGGCAACAGGCTTGAACCGTCTACAGGTTCGATTGATGCCAACTATGAAGGGAACGTATTTTCCGCTAACATTCTTCCTTCGGCATCGTTTGCTCAATCAGTCGGCAGTTCGTCGTCACTTAACTGGGAGCAGGTTCGGATCCTGCAATATCCATGGCACATATTTACATGGAACGACTGGGCGATCCGGGAGGATTTTGCACTCCTCACTGCGGGCCGAAAGACTTCGCCATTACCCAATTGGGTTACTGCCGAGGCGCCTGAAAACATTTTTGTGGAAGAAGGTGCGGCAATCAAGCCGTGTTTCATCAATGCTTCAACGGGCCCTGTATACATTGGAAAGCGTTCATTGATCATGGAAGGAGCAATGATACGCGGTCCCTTTGCACTGTGTGAAGGCTCGGTTGTGAAAATGGGATCAAAAATTTACGGTGCAACAACGGTCGGACCTTATTCGACAGTTGGAGGCGAAATTGTGAACTCCGTTATATTCGGTTACTCAAACAAGGCACACGACGGTTATCTCGGACACTCGGTAATCGGCGAATGGTGCAATCTTGGTGCTGGCACCTCGAACTCCAATATCAAAAACAATGCGAGCGAGGTGAAAGTGTGGGTGCAGTCGCAAAAAGACTACCTGTCGGCCGGAGTAAAATGCGGAATGTTTATGGGCGATTATTCCAGATCAGCAATCAACACGTCGTTCAATACCGGAACTGTGATCGGTGTATGCGCGAACATTTTTGGACAGGGCCTCACTCCGAAATTGATCAACAGTTTCACATGGGGTTCGCAGCAACTGTCGCGCTACGAGTTCGGCAAGGCCCTGTCCGATATTTCAAATTGGATGAAGCTTAAGAACCGGGAACTAACCGACGAACAGGCAACCGCTCTTCAACATATATTCAACGAATCAAACTAATTATGAGAAAACAAATCGCAGCAGCAAACTGGAAGATGAACACGACATTTTCGCAGGCCCAGGAACTTCTGAACAATATTCTGAATGAAAATATCAGGCTTACACAACACCAGGAGGTGATTTTTGCGGTTCCATTTCCTTATCTGATCACCGCCAATACGATGCTGGCCGACACGGTGCGTTTTCACACATCTGCTCAAAATTGTTACTCTAAAAAATCCGGTGCATTTACCGGTGAAGTGTCGGTTGAGATGCTTGCCTCGATTGGCGTTCACTATTGCATTGTTGGGCATAGCGAACGGAGAGAATACTTTAGCGAATCGAATGAAGTGCTTGCGCAAAAAATAAACCTTTGTCTGGAAGCCGGCATTACGCCTATCTTCTGCTGTGGGGAACCACTGAACATCCGCGAGGCCGGAACACAGGATACTTACGTAGAGGCACAACTGAAGGAATCATTGTTTCACCTTGATGCGGCGCAGTTATCGCGGATAGTGATTGCGTACGAACCGATTTGGGCGATAGGTACAGGCAAAACAGCAACGACGCAACAGGCACAGGATATGCATGCTTATCTGCGCTCGGTACTATCCAGGCAATTTGGGGACGACACTGCCGACTCAATCAGCATACTGTACGGGGGCAGCGTGAAGGGCGCCAATGCTGCAGAATTGTTTGCTTCACCGGATGTAGACGGCGGACTTGTCGGCGGGGCATCTTTAAATGCAAAGGAATTTGTAACGATCATGCAGGCGCTCAAACGTTAAATCGGTCGCAGTTTTCCACATCTTTATTTTATGGAGTAATTGTTGTAATTGTTTCGTGGGGAGGGAACAAATATGAAAAGGGACAAAGCATTGCAACCATTATCCCATCAACATCATAATGCCTTGATGGGTTGTCTTTTGTTGAGAAAGGGAGTCGAAAAGCAGGCTGATAAAAAGGTAATGCGTGACTTCACCGTCCGGTTCTGGAAAGACACCATCGAAAAGCATCTCATCGCCGAGGAGCAGGTCCTATTACCATATCTCGTCAAGAATCAATTCAACAAACAATACTTGAACATGATCGAGCGCGATCATGAAACAATTCGTTTGATTGCCGAAAGGATTACATCTCACAGCAATGGATACACGATATATGGGGTATTTGCAGGATTGCTTGAGGCGCATATCCGGTTTGAGGAGAGAGTTGTTTTCGAGAAGGCACAGGAAAAATTCTCAAGCGAACAACTTCATGCACTGAACCTCGATGCTGCGGCACCTTCTTCGCGTCAGTGCACTGATTATCCCGTAAAATTTTGGGAATGATTCCGCAGAAACAAGCTGGCGTTTTTCTCTATAATGCCGGTTTCGGAAAACCCTTCCAGTGATTGTAGCAAAAGTTCCGTTCGACGGAAATAGGCATCTGCATGGAAAAGTTGACTAATGCTGTCAACCATATCACTGACTTTATTAAATGATATCCATCCGGCTTTCAGCGGTTCATCAACGGTGAAACTGCTGTGAGCAAAAAACAGTTTTCCATACCGGATGATATCCCCGATCGCACCTGACGATTTGGTGATCCCATACCGTTCTTGCATTCCGTTCAGGAGCACGTCATTTTTTGCCGGAACCAATGCAAAATGAGCGTTACGAAACGTCAAATCATATTGTTCTTGCGGGACGATCTCTTCAAACATCGTCAAATTCTTTTCGCGGCGGGCCCAGTCTTCCAATTGAGGCAATACGTTCGCGGAATATCTCTTATCGCTGTTGCCAAGTAATGTAACATGGATGCGGATGCCGCGGTCTTTTGCCTTGGCAAGTAAATTCAGCACAATTGTATAATCGCGTCGTCGCTCATCAATTGTTCCCGGAACCACAATTTGTACCGGAAGTTCAGGTGAACGCACAACGATTTCCGGCCGGCAGAAAATACCACCCGGAACAACGTATACAAACTTCTCCGCGGTGATCTTCGTTCGGAGCTCCGCAGTAAGGGAGCTCGTCAGTATAGTAAACGCATCGGTACGATTAAGCAGCCATTGTTTATTGGTAATCGAAACACCTGATTTTTCATTCGCAAAAAGGAAGTTGATATCATGCACCGTCACAATACAAGTTGCCTGCCGCTGCAACGCCATCACCGCGCGATAAAACGAGAAATTCCGTTCCGCCGAATTCAGGTAAATTATGTCGTATTTCTGCGTTGAAAGGAGTGCCAGAACTTTTGCGGCGGACCATATGTTTGTTAGCGGAAGCCATTCAATGTCCCCGGCCATGGCGCCGAGCAACACGTTCATTTGGCTGCGCGTTTCGGGCGGACAGATTAATGTAACCCGATGGCCCGCTTTCAGAAACAATTTCACCGGAACATATGCGGATTCAAAGTGTGTTGTTTCAAAAACGGCAACAGTCATGGTCGTGAAAGTAATAAATCGGCTGTGTTCGCCAACGCTTCGCCTCACCTCATTTGATTCGTATATTGTCTGCACAAGCGAAGCGTTTGCCAACCGTAAGCAGGAACCTTAGTTTCAATTTCATTCTGTCCATCAGCCATGTGCTGATCCCATTGCTTTCGATTCCGTATGTGTCCCGGGTGCTCGATCCGGAAGGCATTGGCAGAGTCAGTTTCATTGACTCTTTTACGTATTACTTCATTGCTATTGCAGAATTCGGGATCGTCGTGTATGGTATCCGGGAGATCGCACGGATTGGCGACGTTAAGGCCGATCGCGATAGGCTGTTGTCTGAACTTCTTGGCCTTCACATACGGACCTCCGCTGTTGCGCTCTTGATATATGCTGTGGCAGTATTCTTCGTATGGCATGAGATACGCGACACAACTCTTTTGTTGCTTTCGATTGGAGTGTTGTTGGTGAACGCATTTTCGTGCGAATGGTATTTTATCGGCACCTCGGAATTCCGTTATATAACGATCCGTTCGCTGATCACAAGACTCCTTGGTTTACTCTCTATTTATTTGTTGGTAAAGAGGCCAGACGATTACCAATTGTATTATGCTGCCATCGCCGTATCAGGTATGGCAAATGGTATCAGCAATATGGTGTTGCTATTTCGCAAAGTGAATGTGAGAGCCGACATCGATAGTTGGCGCAAACACATTCCGTTCGTCAAAGTCACGTATGGAATCAGCCTCACCTATGGCGCCACTTTATTTCTTGACAATGTGCTTTTGGGATTGATCGGGACTGCAGCTTCCGTTGGCCTGTATTCCTTTGCCGTAAAAGTGGTTCGTATTGGTACCGGTGTAATTACCGACACGCTTCTGGTTTTTTTTCCTTCGATCATAAAGTCGATGTCCTCCGACGAAGAGAGCCGAACTGATCACGTGCTCTCCCAAAATTTTCAGTTGATCCTCCTCTTAGCTATTCCACTAAGTGTAGGCATATTTCTATTGTCGGAAGAAATTATACTGGTAATTTTTGGAGCGAAATTTCTGCCGGCCATCATCACCCTTAGAATACTTGCAGCCTTTCCAATCCTCAAAGCTTTCAATCTATTCCTGAGCCGACAGATCCTGATCGCAAAATCTCTTGAAAAAGTTCATTTGAGGAACCTGTTTTTCTCATCGGTCGCATTTTTGGTCATGGCAGGTTTTGGTGCATATTGGTGGCAGGACAAAGGAGTGGCCACAGCATTGATGCTGTCGGAGCTGTTGCTATTGCTGCTTACTCACCGGTCGGTGGTTTCGTTGGCCGGAGCACGAACATGGTACAGGTCGCGCCCCATTATTCAGGCGTCGTTCGGGAGCCTGTTGTTTGTTCCGCTTGTGTACTTTTTGCGCGCCGGGTTATCGGATAACCTTTATTTGCTTGTTTCGGCTACTTGCATTTGCATCATAACATATGCCTTGTATCTTGTGTTTGCCGTGCGAAACGAGGTGTCGATCAGAATCTTTAAGAAAATCACAGGCGCACTCAGACTTACATGACCATAACGAATGGCAACGCGGTATAAGCACTACTTGCTCAGGCAATACTCGGATAAGGACCTGCAGCACGGCGGGATTGGGTATACACACCTCGAAAACATATTGCTGCGCAACGGTTTCAAGCAGGTGAAACTTCCTTTTCATACCAGGAAGTCATTGTACGGGAAATTCCGTCGGTTCCTCGCCATTTGGCAAGTCGCGATGCGGTATGATAAAAGGTCGATCGTTTTCTTTCAACATCCGGTATACGCAAGAATGAACAGGATGCTGATCAACTTGCTGCGATTGAGGTCGGCGAAGCTTGTATGCATCATTTCCGACATTGACGGGCTGAAGTCTTCCAATTTGAACTTACTTGCCCGCGAGCAGAAGTGGTTCAGGAGGTTCCGATACTTTATCGTTCACAACGAGAACATGAAATCGTGGTTATTGTCCTTCCATCCGGAGGCGCAATGCACGCTCCTGAATTGTTTTGACTTTTCCGTGGCGTTTGCAAAAAAGGAACGTACCCGAACCAATAACATCGCATTTGCGGGCAACCTTGCAAAAAGTGGATTCATCAAGCATTTACATACGATTGCCAATGGCAGTTCGTCCTTATCATTTCAGATCTATGGACCCGGCCTGCCAGACAGTTTCCAGGAAAGTTCTCGCGTCAGGTACCTGGGGACGCATGCGCCAGACAAATTACCCGCGCTGCTGGAAGGAAGCTTCGGGTTGATATGGGATGGAGAATCTGTTCACCGCCCCGAGGGGAGCTTCGGTGATTATATGCACTTTATCAGCCACCATAAACTTTCTCTTTACATCGTTGCGGGTTTGCCGGTCATCGTATATTCAGATGCCGGCTCAGCTCGTTTCGTTGAACAAAATGAGATTGGCATTGTGGTGGATGACCTCGCACACCTGGAAGCGAAGATCAGGACGGTCACAGAATCGGCGTATCAGCGGATGGTACAAAATATGGTGGTGCTGGCTCGAAAGATCACGATGGGCGACAACATAGTAGCCGCGTCGATGCAGATCATCAGCATGATAGAGCAAAATGCAGGAAAGAAGATCAGTTCTTAAGCTTACCGACGAGATCAATATATTGTTTCATCGCCTCATCCTTTGATTTTGTGCGAAGGGAAGCCCAGGCATCGTACTTCGCCCGGGATACAAAATCGAAGGGGTTTGCAGGAGGATCGATATTCACGTCGCCCTCGGTTGCTTGCTTGTAAAGGGAATAGAGTTGAAGCAATGTTTCGTTGCTTGGACGATCCGACAAATACTTGCTGTCTTCCACTGCCTGCTCGAAGAGTGCTTTCAATTCCATTTCCACAATCTTTGTGCGAAAGTAGGGGGTTTTCAAGTAGTTTTGCGCGCTCAACCTGAAGTAACCTAATGAAAAATATAAGGAATTTCTGCATCATCGCTCATATCGATCACGGCAAAAGTACCCTTGCAGACAGGTTGCTGGAAGTGACTAAAACCATCACCGAACGACAGATGATGGACCAGGTACTTGATGATATGGATCTGGAACGTGAGAAAGGCATTACCATCAAGAGCCACGCGATACAAATCAGCTATTTTCAGGACGGTCAGGAATATATTCTTAACCTGATAGATACGCCAGGCCACGTCGATTTCAGCTACGAAGTAAGCCGTGCCCTTGCAGCATGTGAAGGAGCGCTGCTTCTCGTGGATGCAACACAGGGAATACAGGCCCAGACGATATCGAATCTTTACCTGGCAATGGAGAATGACCTTGAGATCATCCCGGTCATCAACAAGATTGATATGGATGGGGCGATGATCGACGAAGTGAGGGACCAAATCATTGAACTGATCGGTTGCAAACCCGAAGATATTCTACTCGCAAGTGGTCGTGCCGGAATCGGGATCGATGAAATCCTTCGCGCCATTGTTGCACGCATTCCGGCTCCAAAGGGAGATATCAACGCTCCGCTGCAGGCACTTATCTTCGACAGCGTCTTCAATTCGTTTCGTGGGATCATTGTTTACTACCGGATCATCAATGGTGTGCTAAAGAAGGGCGACAAGGTAAAATTTGTTTCCACCGGCCTTGATTATGATGCTGATGAAGTCGGCATACTCAAACTGACTCTTGATCCAAGGAATGAGGTACGCGCAGGCGATGTTGGCTACATCATCACAGGGATCAAGAACGCCAAGGAGGTGAGGGTAGGAGATACGATCACACTCGGCAACAACCCGAATCCACAGATGATCCAGGGGTTTGAAGAAGTGAAGCCGATGGTATTTGCGGGAATATTTCCGGTGAACACCGACGATTTCGAGGAGCTACGCGAATGCATGGACAAGCTTCAGTTGAATGACGCATCGCTCAGTTATGAACTTGAAACGTCTCAGGCGCTTGGATTCGGATTTCGATGCGGCTTTCTCGGAATGCTGCATATGGAGATCATCCAGGAGAGACTTGAACGAGAGTTCAATCAAACCGTCATCACCACCGTCCCCAACGTGAGTTTCATCGCCTATACTACAAGAGGTGAAAGAACCGTTGTTAACAATCCGACGGAGATGCCTGATCCAACGCAGCTTGAAAGGATCGAGGAACCGTTTATCAAGGCGCAGATTATCACTAAGCCGGAATATATCGGGAATATCATGACCCTGTGCCTTACAAAGAGGGGCATACTCGTGAATCAGAGTTATCTGACCACGACCCGCGTCGAGTTGATTTTTGAAATGCCGCTGACAGAAATTGTGTTCGACTTTTACGATAAACTTAAAAGTCAGACCCGTGGATATGCATCATTTGATTACCATCCCATCGGATACCGCGACAGCGACATCATCAAGATGGATATTCTGTTGAACGGAGACAAAGTAGACGCCCTTAGTGCGCTGATACATCGCAGTCGCGCACAGGAATTCGGACGGAAGTTATGCGAGAAATTGAAAGAACTTGTTCCACGGCAACAATTTCAGATTGCGATTCAGGCAGCGATCGGCGCAAAGGTGATAGCCCGTGAAAATATCTCGGCGATGAGGAAAGATGTGACTGCAAAATGTTATGGAGGGGACATTAGCCGGAAAAGAAAATTGCTTGAAAAGCAGAAGGAGGGTAAAAAGAGAATGAGGCAGATCGGAAATGTGGAAGTACCACAGGAGGCATTCCTGGCTGTCTTAAAACTGGATGATTAAAGAAAATATGGAACCAAAACGAAAAATAACCAAAACGAAAGGCTGCATTTTCTCATTGGTCGCTCTGGCACTTCTCTTCATATTGATCGAGCTTATTTTCTCAGTCTTCTTTTTTCATAAATACAGTGATGAACGACTCGCAAGTCTGGAAGCAGTAAAGATGGTCAGGGGCATGCTGAAAAAAAAGCCCAATCCTATCAATGTTCCCAATCAACAAATGGTTCGTCCCGATTCAAGCCTGGCGGCAAATCAGGGAATAGCGGAAGAAACACACGCCAGTAACAAGTTTCAATATGAGCCATGGATCGAATTCAGGAACATAGATTTCCAGGGTTCATACGTTAACGTGTCGAACTCGGTTCGCAAAAGCATTCCCGCCGAATTCATAAATTCAGCATCGGGTGATACCATCGACATTTACTTTTTGGGCGGATCCACCACCTTCGGTTTTAATGTTGCAGATGCGGAAACTATTCCATCACAAATCGTAAAACTGTATCGCGAAAAATATCCGAATGGCAAGTCGCTGCGGGTATTCAATATGGGTATTCCTGTGTATTACAGCTACCAGGAGCTGATACACTTTTCCAACATGGTATTTCGGGGTCATCGTCCGGATATCGTTGTTTTCCTCGACGGTGTAAACGATTTCTGGTTTGCCAAAGCTTCATACTATAGTCAGAGCTATTTTTCATACATCCTCCGACAGGTATTTACCCAGGACCTTCTTACTTATGGAAAGTTCAACTTCAAGGATACCTCGGATATAATGTGGAAGAACCCTGCAAACATTCCTCTAAATGAATTCCATGATGTGTTGATCTCGAATTACGTAAGGTCGATACGGAATGCTGCAATGATGGGAAACATGGTGGGAACCAAGACGTTTTTCTTTTGCCAGCCCGTACCATTTTATAATTATCCAAGGCAACAGGCAGATCCTATTTGTTTCAAGGACACGAATACGCGGTACGACTACATTTATCCGGCGATCGAGAAGATGAAGGACAGCCTGCCGAATTTCACATTTCTTGCCAACATGTTGCAAAACGAGACGCAACAGCCATTTGTGGATGGATTGCACTACTCACCAGCCTTCAATCGCAAAATTGCAGGCGAGATGCTGAAGGTGATTGAAGCGGGATTTTAGTTGAAAGTTGAAAGTTGAAGGTTGAAAGCAATTCGGTCAAGTGCCAGTAACGACAATTGAATTTTACTGTCAACTTTCAACCTTCAACCGTCAACTCCCTATGCGTATTCCCCCACCGTGGGTGTGCCGCGCATTTCAATGTATTGCTTGAAGTTCATCACGTCTTCGCGAACCATTTTCTCGAACAACGGATTCACAAGTTTTGCAACTCCTGAACCGAGACTACCTGCCGGCGGCCTGTATGTGATCATTACCCGCAATTCAGTTCCACGGTTGCCGAGTGCGTCGCGAAATTCGACTTTCCCTGCGTTTTCGATTGTCGCTCCAGGCAATGAGCGCCATGACAAAAGACTTGCCGGCTCATCCTTTACAATCTCGGCATCCCAACTGATGGTAACGGGATTGTTTTCAGGAATTTTCGCTTCCCAATGCGACCTTGTCTGGTCGAGTTCTTTTACGTTCGCCAGATGCGTCATGAACTTCGGAAGGTTTTCGAGTTTCCTCCAGAAGGCATAGACTTCATCCTTTGTCTTGTTGACAACGAAATTTACCCTGATGTTGACCGATGTTGTTTTCGTACCGTCGATCTCTAGCCTGTTATAGACCGGGCAGTGGCCGGTTGATCCTCGAAACAAAAGTCCTGTTCCGATTGCTGCCCTCGACAGAGCACTAAGCGGAGCCTTGCGCAATCTTTTGATGCCGTTGTACACCAGAAATGCTCCCAGTGCAACAGATAAAGCGCGCTCGAGTCCGCCCACATTCATTGGCATTTCATTGCCCCCATCATGTCCTCTATCATAGGCGCCGGCATTGCCGAACAAACCGCTGTCGTGTTGTGTATGATCCATAGAATTGTTTTATCGCTTATATGCTAAAATCCTGCACGGCCTGGCAATGAGGCCCGATTAGAATAACATCGCTAACAATCAAAGAGTTAACTTGCTTGCAGCTGTTCCGGCAGTGCGATAGTGCGAACTAAATTCCAGATTTGTGTAAGAAACTACCCACTGCTTTCTGAAATGCCTGTTAAATACGCAAGCGAGCCGTACAAAATGTTCAATTTTGCCGTCCAGAAAGCGTTACTGAATATCAACAAACGATAGACCCGTCGATCGCTATGAAAAATACCAGCAATGTCATACTAGTGCTCCTGCTGTGTCTCACATCTGTTGCTCAGGCACAGAGTATTCCGTCACCGGTTGTGAAGTTGTTGAATAAGCAGGAAGACTCGTTGAAACGGTTTGCCGACAGTATGATCAACGCCTCGTCGCCTGTTACAAGATTCCGCTCAGACAGCAACTTTGTTCGCGGCCTTGTTCGTGCCCTCAGGACGAAGAACTCGTTTTATTATCCATTCGATTCGCTGCGAACAATCTCGCATTTGTATTCGCCCGATAGCGCATTTCGAATTTTCACGTGGCAATTGAAAAAGGATGAGTACACATACCTTCAGAAGGGCGCCATCCAGATGAAAACCCCGGACGGATCATTGAAATTGTTTCCATTGTTTGACTATTCGATGTTTACCGCGAAGGCTGCCGATTCTGTTCGCAGAAAAGACAATTGGATAGGAGCGATTTACTATAAGATCATTCACAAGAAAGCAAAAGGAAGAGATTACTATACTCTGCTTGGCTTTGATGACTTTTCTATCAGCAGCAATAAAAAGTGGATCGAGGTTCTGACGTTTGATCAACAGGGGCAGCCTGTATTTGGAGGGCCGTATATTTCTTTCGCGGAAGATTCGGTGAAGAAACCGGTACAGGCGCGGTTTCAGATCGAATACAAGAAAGAGGCTAGCACTGTCTTGAACTACGATCCCGAACTTGATATGATCGTGTTTGATCACCTGATATCGGAGTCTGATGAACCGGCCAAAAAGAACACCTACATCCCGGATGGTACCTATGAAGCCTTCAAATGGGTGAACGGTCAATGGGTACATGTTGACAAGATATTTAATAGCTCATTGCAGGACGGTCAGTTTCCCGTAGAACAAAAGATCAGGGATGACGCGGGAAACATCGACGAACAAAAGCTTGAAGAAGCGTCGAGAAAAAATATCGAGAAATCGAAGAAGAAAGAATAAGCTTCACCCAAGCCATTTCGCAAACTGGTAAAGCGAAGTGAAGTGATAATCGATCAGCGGATCGGGAAACGTTACTTCCGGCGCCGTTGTCGTAAGGAACACAGTGTGCATGCCTGCATTTCTTCCGAATGCCATATCGCTTAGATTGTTTCCAACCATTATTGATTTTTTGAAATCGATTTCAGGTAAATCATGCCGTGCCTGAAATGCCATACCGGGGTGAGGTTTTCTGGAAGGATGATTGTCGTCGACGGACGTGTTGTAGTAAATCCGGTCGATCCTTCCACCCGCTTCTTTAATGGTCTGTACCATCGTTGTATGCAGGTCAAGTAAATCCTGCTCCGTCATCAGGTTTCTTCCCACGCCACGCTGATTGGTTGCGAGAATGATGTGCAGAAATTTTTGGTTGAAGATCTTCATTGCGTCCAAGGCATCCGCATAAAAGACAAATTCGTCGTACGAATAAATGTAGTCGCCGGGTTTCTCAATATTCAATACACCGTCGCGGTCAAGAAAGAGTGTCCAGGTTCCATCGATATCTTCAGCTTTGAACATCGGGGTTATTGATTTCGTTTTCTGCACGCTGATAGTCTTCGGGAATACCGATATCTATAAAATATCTGTCCTGCACGATTCCTCTGAAGTTTCGTTGTGCAACGTTTTTTTCAAGATAATCTTTTTCAAAAGAGAATCGCTGCGGGAACGGTTCCGCACTGAACGATTTTGTATTCAATGCATATGTTCCGGCATTGATGAGCCCATGATCATACCGTTGTTTTTCATGAAATGCGCTGACGCGTTGGTCGCCATCAAGTTCAACCACGCCGTACCGTTCGAAATGCATCATCGGTTTCAGACAAAGAGTGCAGTCGGCACGTTGTTTTACGTGCACAAAGGCAAGTGCTTTGAGATCTGCCCTGAAAAATGTGTCGCCATTTACAACGCAAATATGTTTCGATGATGTGTGCTGAACGGCACCAAGGATCGCACCACCCGTGCCAAGAGGCGAGGGCTCAACAGAGTATGTCTTGTTGATGTCGGCCCACTTAGACTCCAGGTAATCAATAATCATCTCATTCTTGTAACCAAGTGCGAAAACGAAATGTTCTATTCCCTCATTCCTGAGGTAGTCAACAACATAATGCAGAAATGGCTTTCCCTTGATCGGAGCCATTGTTTTGGGAAGATCCGAAACAACTTCTTTCAACCGTGTTCCGAGACCTCCTGATAATATAACGGCCTCGTGCAAACGCCCCATCAGCTATCGAAATATTTTTCTTCCACCAACTGGCAAATAATGTGACCGATAAGTATATGCGATTCCTGTATCCTGGGAGTATCGGCAGAAGGCACATTCAGTAAATAATCCGCAATTTCTTTCATTTGTCCGCCATTTTCACCGGTAAATCCTATGCATACAACCGACTTCCGGCGCGCGACGTCAAATGCCTTCACGATGTTTTTTGAGTTTCCGGACGTCGAGATGCCAATCAACACATCTCCCTCGTTCGTGATTCCTTCAACCAGCCTCGCGTACACTTCGTCATAACTGTAATCGTTTGCTACAGCAGTAAGGTATGATGTGTTGCAATGAAGTGCCTCTGCAGGCAATGCCTGTCTGTCTTTATAAAACCTTCCGGAAAATTCCGCGGCCAAATGCTGTGCATCCGCAGCACTTCCGCCATTGCCGCAGAAGTACACACGCTTACCATTTTTGAAAGCCCCGGTAATCAATTCACTTACAACTTGTATTGTTGCGAGCATCGACTCATTTGCGAGCAACCGCTCCTTTACTTTAATCGACTCTTTGATGATTGTCCGGATCTGTTCGGTCATATTGCTAGATTGTCCAACTGGTTAGTCCGTGTTTTACAAAACGGTAAGAGGCGTTGGTTCCTCCAAATGATTTCAGGGATTCCATCACACTGAATTTACTATTGCCCGGGCAATAGAAAATCATGAAACCGCCGCCACCTGCTCCCGAGATTTTGCCGCCTGTGGCTCCAGCTTTTTTCGCAGCGGAATAAATATCGTCCATCAGTGGGTTCGAAATTCCTTCCGCCATCTGTCGCTTTTGCCTGAATCCAAAGTCAAGGATCTCGCCGATTTCATGCACCCTTCCTTTCAGCAACGCTTCCTTCATCATCACCGATTGTTGCTTCAGCATATGCATAGCTTCGATCGATTGTTCGTTTTTGTCGGTTACGTTTTTTGTCTGACGTTCGATGATCCGTGCCGACTCTCGGCTTGTCGCGGTATAATATAACACCAGGTTGTTCTCGAGTTCGAAAAGGTATTCCTGTTTGATGCGCAGCGGATTTACAATCACCTTGTCGTCTTCATAAAATTCCATGTAGTTGACGCCTCCGAAAGTGGCGGCGTATTGATCCTGACGGCCGCCAGCCATCGCAAGATCGTTCCGCTCAATTTCAAATGCCATGTGAGCAATATCGTATTCACCAAGAGGCAATCGAAGCATTTCGACAAACGCCCCAATGATTGCAACCACAAGAGTTGATGACGTGCCAAGGCCGGAACCGGCAGGTGCATCCACATGTGTTGTTAGTTTGAAGCCGGACAAAGGGATTCCGTACTGACGGTGAATGCGGTTATAGACACCTTTGAGCAGATCCAGCGTACCGTCTGTCGGGAGTTGCTCCGACCATTCAAATCGTTTTTCTTCTTTGCGATCGATCGCATGCAAGATGATGGCATTTTCTTCAATTGGTTCAATACTCGCGGTCGCATACAATGATATCGTAGCATTCAGTATCGCGCCACCAAACATGTCGCAGTAAGGACTCACATCCGTCCCGCCACCTGCGAGGCCAATCCGTAAAGGTGCTTTGCTGCGATAGATCATATTACGTTGTTATGCGAAGATGCGTTTCAAGTAAGGTAAAAGTGAAAAGTAAAAATTGAAAAAGAAATGAATTCTGAACATTGGTATTTTTTCCTTTTCACCCGCCCCGGCTATGCCGATTCGGGCAGGCTTTTCACCCGCCCCGGCTAACGCCGATTCGGGCAGGCTTTTTACTTCTTCCCATTTCGCTCACGTCCTCGATCGCATCTACCATCTTCTTCCACGAATATTGTTTTTTCAGTTCGCGAAGATGAGGAATAAAAAAACTTTCGCCTAATTCGTAAAAGCGCAAAATCGCATCTGCAATGGATCGCGGTTCCGGTTCACAAACAAGTCCGGCCTGCATATGTGGTACAAGGTCCGGCAAACTTCCTACGTTCGTAACGATCATCGGCTTTTCGAAATGGTACGACAAAGGAGTCACTCCGCTCTGCGTAGCGTTCCTGTAAGGTTGCACTACCACATCTGCGGCCGAAAGATAATACCGCACATCGCTGTCGCGAATAAACTCTGTTCGCAGTATCAGCTGGTTTCCTATTCCACTTTCTTCGATAAGCCGGTCGTATTCGGTCCTGTCTTCGTAAAATTCACCCGCAACGATGAGCCGTATATCGGATCCTGCCTGGTCATTCTTCAGTATCTGCATCGCTCGCAGAAGAATATCGAGTCCTTTATACTTCCTTATGAAACCAAAAAATAAAATGAGTTTGGGGCCTCCTGTGATGTTCAAAAATTTCCTTGCTGATTCTTTTGGTTCGGGCGGACCAAAATTGTCGTACATCGGGTGCAGTACCTGTTTGTACGGCTTGCCAGTTTCAAAAGACAAAAGATCACGGAGCACCTTTTCGCTCATGGTAATAAATGCATCGCAGGACTTAAGAAAATAGCGGGTGAACAGCGTGTCGCCGGGACGTTTTTCGTGAGGAATGACGTTGTCGGTAATGGCAACAACGCGCGTTTGTTTATTTCGCCCGACGATGCGCAATATTGTTCCAAGTGCGGGACCCATGAATGGCAACCAGAATCTCACAACAATGATGTCGGGACACAGACGTTTCAGTTCGTTTCCTACGCGAAGCCAGTTGAGCGGCGATATTGAATTGATTCTTGTTTGAATATTGATGCCTTGGGGTGCCGGATCGGAGCTGTACTGAGTCGTTCCGGGGAAAAGAAATGTTGGGTATTGTAGCGAATAAGACCAGATGGCACAGTCGTATCCCAAATTGTTGAACTCAAGTGCGAGCCTTTGATTAAAAGAAGCCAATCCGCCTCTGAGAGGATGTGCCGGACCAACGATGATTACCTTTTTCAAATGAAGCGTTGTTAAACTCTTACTTTCTTTTCAATCAGGTAATGATTTCTTCGCGGAGCGTTGCGAGCGATGAGTTCTGCCAGAAAACCGGTGACGAAAAGTTGTGTTCCAATGATCATCGCGAGGATCGCAAAAAAGAAAAGAGGGCGCTGGGTAAGACCCGTCTGATCAAAAAAGAATTTGGAAACTGTAAGATATAGAAACACTACAAGTCCAATTCCAAACGAAAGCGTTCCCCAGGATCCGAAAAAATGCATGGGCCTTTGTCCAAACCTTCCAACGAACATTATGGATGCAAGATCAAGGAACCCATTTACGAAGCGCTCGAGACCAAATTTTGATTTGCCGAATTTCCGTGGGCGATGCTCAACCACTTTCTCGCCGATTCTCCGGAAGCCGGCCCATTTTGCAATCACAGGAATGTAACGGTGCATCTCACCGTATACTTCAATACTCTTCACTACCTTCTTCTTGTAGGCTTTCAATCCACAGTTGAAGTCGTGCAATTGTATTCCTGAAACCTTTGTAGTAACCCAATTGAAAAACTTGCTTGGAACCGTTTTACTGACCGGGTCGTGCCGGGTCTTCTTCCATCCGCTCACAAGATCGAAACCATCCTGCAGGATCATTTGCCGCAATGGTGGTATTTCATCAGGGCTGTCCTGAAGGTCGGCGTCCATCGTTATCACAACGTCGCCTGCGGCAGCCTTGAAGCCTTCGTTCAATGCGGCCGATTTCCCATAGTTGCGTTGAAATTTTATTCCCTTTACATTTTCGTTTTGTTCCGACAGTTCCTCGATCACGTTCCATGAATTGTCGTAGCTGCCATCATCGACCATGATGATCTCATAAGTGAGATTGTTGGAATCACAGACACGTTTGATCCAGGCCGACAATTCAGGAAGCGATTCTTCTTCATTCAGTAAAGGAATAACGATCGATACATCCATTCTCAGGTATTTGCAAATGCTGGTTTGTTTCTTTTAATAATGGCGGCAATGATCAGGGCAACGATGAAGAAAACAATGCAGGTCATTGCATAACCGAGGAACATTTTTGGTAATGAAAACGGGTCGCCCTTTGCGGCCTCGTCAAGTGCGCGTTCAATATCCCTTTGCGGCGCACCCATCTTCTTCATAAACTGTTCTGTACGATTCAATGTTTCCTGGCCCACCGCCTGCTTGAACGGTATGTCTATGATGTTCAGCAGTACATAGCTGAACAATGTTTGTAACAGCAGGGCAATCGCGAACACGGTAAACGTCACTTTCAATGCTTCCGCAAAAGACAGGAAGCCACCGTTGTCTTTACGTTGCTTCAATCCGGCGACAACTGCAACAGCGATCAGGGCGGCGTAAAGCAGAAAACCGAGGGGGTGCATAAAATATTCCAGACCACCCAAATACTGAACAAGGATGATAACGATCATACCCAGTCCGGCGATCAATCCGTATTGTACACCGTAGTTTGTTTTTTTAGTTGTCGTTTCCATGATTCGAAGTAGCGCTAGTTAAGGATGAGTTTCTCGTTATTGAAAATGCCGTTTACTTTTCCTCTCAGAGTTTTCCCGATGAAGGGAGAATTTTTTGATTTCGACCTCAGGTCCTCAATTGCGACTTCAGCCTGTGGATCCCGACTAAAAATCGTTAATGAGGCGCGGGTGCCTTCTGCGATTTTATTCGATCCGATTCCGAATATCTTCGCAGCGTTTGAATGAAAAAGCTCAACGATCCGCTCATCCGACAAATCGCCAAGCACAGTATTGAGAACCGCGAAACATGTCTCAAGCGAGATCATACCGTTTTTTGCATACTCGAATTCCACCATCTTGCTGTCTTTTTCCTGCGGCATATGATGTGAGCTGATGCAATCCACCGTTCCATCCAGAACGGCCTTGCGCAGTGCATCGCGATCGGCAGTAGTTCGCAGAGGAGGGTACACTTTCAGGTTTGTATCGTATGCACTCAGATCTTCATCGGTAAAGAAAAGGTGGTAAGGTGTGATCGAGCAGGTAACGTCCATTCCAGCATCTTTTGCACGCCGGATGTATTCGAGCGACTTGGGTGATGTAATGCCGGTAAAGTGCAGACGTGATCCGGTATACCGCACCAGTTTTATGTCTCTTGCAACCAAAAGCTCCTCGGCCATGATGGGCTTCCCTGCAAGTCCCAGCCTGGTTGATACTATTCCCTCGTGCATGAGTCCGTTTGCGCCAATTGAAAGGTCGTCGGGCAACTGGATGATTACGCCGTTGAAGGCCTTGACATATTGCAGCGCCTTAAGCAGGAGTCCGGATGACTGCACGGGATGGATACCGTCGGTGAAGGCCGCCGCACCACTTTTTCTCATGTCGTACATCTCGGCAAGTTCCTTGCCGTCGGTTCCTTTGGTAATAGCGCCAAGCGGATGGACGGAAACTGCGTTTACGACCGAGCGGTGCCTTACGTATTCGATTTGTGATTTGTTGTCGAGCGCCGGTTTGGTGTTCGGAAGTATCAGTACATCGGTGAAGCCTCCGGCAGCTGCAGCTGCCGCACCCGTTTCAATTGTTTCTTTGAATTCATAGCCCGGATCGCAAAAGTTGGCAAACACGTCGATCCATCCACGGGAGATCTTGAGTGCATCCCCGGAAACCACTTCATCAGCCTGTTCGGCAATTGACGGAGCTATTTGGCGGATAATACCGGAATCAATAAGAACATCAACTGTTTTGCCATTGAAATCGGAGCCTGAATCAACTACGAGAGCCTTTTTGATGAGAACCTTCATGGAAAAAAGTTCTGCGAATATATGCAAATTGCTAAGGCTGGTGTCCGCTCCGCTAAGAGGACCTTCTCGTCGCCTTGAAAGATCAATACCGGGAGGTTAGGAGTACATTAGTATGGCAGAGTCAATGAGCCGGATCTTCTACCCATGGCTCCCGGGTAAAGCCGGATGTAAACCTGCCCGGCAAGAGGGTTTTCGCCGTACAACGAACTCAGGGTTCGTTCCGGGTTGTAAAAACTCAATTGTCCTCCGAGAGACAACCTTGTCTGACCAATTCTGGCTATATCGTATGATGCGCCGGCGGTTAATGCATGTACCGGGAAGATTGCGTCGTGATGAAAGTTGCTTTCGTTTAAATTGAGTTCTTCGGCCGATTTTTCAACGAATTCATAACGACCGTAAACTGTTGTTCTGCCCGTTGTGTGCGAACCTTCGATCAATATTGCATGTTCGCCTTCGTGTCCCCCGGATTTATTTACTCCCCATAAACCTGTGATGTTCGTGAATGTTTCTCCGTAACCACGTGTACTGAAGGTGGCCGAGGCTGTCGTACGTTTTACATTCTCGCCAGGATGCAGTTGCTCAGGTTCTGCGATGAACGCACGTGAAACCTGCAGAGCCCATTTCTCTGTGGGGTTGAACGAAAGGCGACCGCTCCAGCTGTCGAAACGAGGCGCATCGAAATCATAACGGTTTTCATCCGGTTCTCGACCCGTAAAGGATGAAGTTTCTATCTTCCAGTTCCCGAAACGAAATCCAACAGTAGCAACTCCGAAAGTGATATGAGTCGCGTCGATCCAATGATGAGTCAAGGGTGCATCGGGGTTGAAAAATCCCGAGGGCCGGTGAACAAAAGCAGAAGGACCAATAGCGGGTTCGCCCGGGTAACCTAAGTAAACAAACACATCAGATGACGGTGATAGTGCATGAGCATAACTTACCGACAGTTCTGAAATAAAATCATGCGGGTGTTGTCGATCAACAAGCGGCTGACCATTATACGTTTCGCCTGTTTGAAACAGCAACGGATATCCCTCTTGACCCACTGTCAGCGGATCAAGAGAGAACATCGTATTAAAATGAAACAATCCTTTCTTGCCGACTTTTCGCTGCCCCATCAACATAACCATGTTGGGTGCGTCGAATTTCTTGCCACCGCGTGATCCTTTGTTCAACATATCCTGGCTGTTGTACCGTAGAAACACGTTCCCATGCACCATATACATCCACTGTTTTGAATGGAACATGTAACCGTACATAGGAGTGTTGTCAGGCAACCACGATGTACCGGAACCGTTGCGGGTCATCGGAAGGTTTCGTGAGAAGGCATGACTCATCGGTGGATGTTGTCCGTGATTTTCGTTTGTAGAAGAGTGATCGTGCTGGGATTTGCCAGTCGCAGTATCGGATAGGTGAGCGCTTGCCCGATTCGCTTTGGGTCGTAGCGTATCAGCCTTGAGAATTTTACTGGTATTCGATTTCCGTTTCGCTGTATCGGCGTCAACGGGCTGATGATGATGACCGTGGTCGTGCTGAGCATGTGCAATCATCGCCGATGCGAAAAGCAATATTATAATAAGAAGTTGTTTCATGATTTTCGGATGAGTTTGGGTTAGAGAATAGTTGCGAGCATTACGCCGCTCATTGCGATCATCAGTGCATCTTCGATGATCGTTACCGTACTCATTGGAATATTGAATACGGCCCCAAGGCATGCACAACGGATCTTACGCTTGTTAAGCACTGATTGCAGAACACCGATAATGCTCACCGACATTACTACAAATGCCACACCATTCGTCAGCAATGGTGCGAATCGCATCAGGTATCCGATACCGAGCAGAAGTTCAACAAAAGGGTAGATGTATCCCCATGGCATCCATGACCTCGCGACGATATCATACGTAGAATAGCTCTCCGCGAATCCTTTCAGGTCGAGCAATTTGAAAAATGAGAAGACGATGAAGAAAGCCGCCATGAAGTTTTGCATCCATGAATGCCAGTTGAAATTTGCATTCTGAAGTTCTATAAGTAGCGTGACGCCCAATATAAATGCGCCGACAAGCAGGATAGGCTTATATGCCGAAAGTGTCGACGTATCCTCATCTTTTTCTATGGAATGAGAATGCGAGCTTTCATCTTCGGTGATTGTATAATGTCCGGCCCTGGCAACGGCGTCTTGCAGTGTTTTTAGTGACACGTGGCGTTGCATTGAAATTGTTGCCTGAGGTGGAGCGAGTTGCACTTCTGCTTCCGTAACGTCTCCGAGCTTCAGTAATTCACTTTTAACCCGGGCAACACAACCACCACAGGTCATTCCGGCGATGTTATATGTATGTGTCATATTGAATGTATTTATGACACAAAAGTATTCAGCCGGGTTGCCAGGCTTGTTACACGAGTATGGAAAAGATTTACATTTTATTTTGATGCTACTTCATCCAGTGACTTCCGACCGCGTCCGCCGAGAGAGCGGAATTCAGTAGGAGTGAGGCCCGTTACCCTTTTGAATTGAGATGAAAGATGCGCAGTGCTGCTATATCCGAGATCGAATGCGATTTGTGAGATACTGAGATCATCATAAATGATCAGTTCTTTTACTTTCTCAATTTTCTGGTTGATGATAAATTGTTCGATGGTCACTCCTTCGACCTGCGAGAAAAGATTGCTGAGGTATGAATAATCGTGATGGAGATCGCGGGACAAGAGCTCACTGAACTTTATTTTCGGTTGTTCATGATTGTAATGAACGTTCTGGATGATGATTGTTTTGATTTTTTCTATCAACCTGCTTTGCCTGTCGTCAATAATTTCAAATCCGGCGTGTCGTAACGATTTGTCGAGTTCCTTTAATTGATCGGCAGTAAGGCTTTTTTCTTCCAATACCACTTCGCCAAGTTCAACGACAAGAGGATGAAGATTCATCTTCTCGAGTTCCGACCTTACCACCATTTTGCACCGATGGCAAACCATGTTTCGTATGTAGAGTTGCATCTTACTGTTGCTATGAACGGATGCAAATTAGGGAAGTCCCGGCTTGCAATGCCCTGATTGGTTCAATCTCCATGGGGTTCCAGATCGGGCCATTTTTTTCCATCTCTGACGTATGCGTTAAACCAGTCGATCGTTTGATGGATGTATTCCCTGCGAAATTCGATGAGTGAATGCTGTCCTCCTTCAAATACGACAAGCCTGAATGGATGATCTGATTTATGTAGCTTTTCGGCGAACGCAAGAACCTGCCCCAGAGGTGCGCGCCAATCGCTGGTTCCATGCATGATTAGCAGAGGTGTATTTTTGTTGATCTTTTCCGGCCAATACATCGCCGACCGGGATCGGAGTGCTTCGTCTTTATTTTTAACGTAATCGGGAATTGTGGATGGAAAAATAATGCTGTCGAACTCTGGTCTTGATGCACGCAGTGTAAAAAGATCGGCAACACCGCCGCCAACTACGGCAGCTTTCATTCGGTTGGTTCGTGCCAAGGTCATGTAGGTCATTATACCACCCCTGCTCCAGCCAATCATGCCAAGTCTTGATGTATCAGCAGCTGGAATTTCATGTAAGAGTTCGATCAGATTGAGCACATCATTTACATCTGAACCACCGAATTCATCATCGCCTTCTCCGCCGTCGCTTCCGCGATACTGGCTGGCTATAACAACATAGCCCGAAGCTGCGATGTTCGCAAGACCCCGGGTCAACAGAGCTGAATCAGTGATCTTGCCGAAGTCTCTGGTTCCACCCCGGTTGTAGATGATGCACGGATACCTGCCTGATTTTTTCGGAACAATCAAAAATCCTTTGACCTTCAGACCATCTGATTCGTATGTGAATCTCGAACACGAAACCTGTTTCAACAATGTGTTAGCTTCAGGAACGAATGCACGTATTTCTTGAAGGGTTGAATCTGAAAATTTAATCACCGAGCGATCGAGAATCTTACTCGTTTGGGCCAATGAATGCACCGTCAAGATTACCAATACGAAACACGTTATGTACCGCGGATACTTCATCAGAGCAATTTAATAAGAAACATGTCTTTTTTTGTGCCGAACAACGATTTATTACCTTCCGTATTCATACGAGGGAATGAAAAACTTATTCATTGTAATATTTTTTATGGTAGCGCTTTGTCGACCGGCGTTTGCCACGTGGTCGATTATTGTTGTAGATCCGAAAACGAAGGAGATAGGGATCGCCGGCGCTTCGTGTACGTATAGTGTTTATGGCATCGGTGCCATTGTTCCTGGCAAAGGAGCGATTGTTGTTCAGGCGATGAGCAATCCACTGGCGAGAATGAAAGGAGTAAAAATGATCGCCGGAAACTATCCTCCCGAGCAGATATTGAAAGCCATCATGGATCCGGACTTCGATCCCGAAGAACAGCAATATGGAATTGTTACTGTCGATCATGCTGACAAACCTCAAACGTATACAGGAAAACTGAATCACGAAAGACGCGGTGCAATGACGGCACGCGGCATTTCGGTGCAAGGAAATACACTAACTGAAGCCGGTGCAATTAAGGCAATCATGGACGCCGCCTTGAAGGCACAGAAGGATGGGAAACCATTGCACGAAATTTTGATGGTGGCTTTGGAAGCCGGAGCTAAACATGGGGGAGACAAACGATGTGGAGTACGAAAGGCGTCAAGCGCTTTTCTGACAGTGGCGAAGTCGAACGACCCGCCCAAGCGTCCCTCGCTGAATCTTGTCATTTATGGTAACGATGAAAACATACATGCGGTTGAGGCGCTCCGCAGCAAATACAACAGGTGGTTGAAAGAGAATCGATGAATAGTAAAGGAGGCAGTTTGAAAAAAACATTGAAGCTCTCAATCTTGCTGGCGTTGCTCCTTCCAATCGGGGTTGATGCGCAAGAGGATAAGAAGATGCAGGCGTTTTCAAACGGCCTTGATTCGATCAGGACGGCATTAAAAATTCCGGGCTTGTCGGCTGTAGTAATGCATGGCGATTCGATGCTTTTCCAACAAGGATTTGGATTTGCAGATCTCGCCACAAAAAAGCCTGTAACAAAAACTACAACCTTTAGAATTGCTTCGATTACGAAGACACTGACGTCGACAATCGTAATGCAATTGGTAGAACAAGGCAAGCTGGATCTGAATACTCCGGTCAGCAAATACAGAATCGACTTCGGGAATCCTGCGATCACAGTAAGGCATTTGCTGACGCATACGTCGGAAGGAGAGCCCGGCTCGTATTTCGCATATAACGGATACAGATATGGAAGGTTAGGAATAGTCATCGAAAAAGCATCCGGAGTTCCCTTCTACCGGTTGCTTATCGAACAGATCATTCAGCCACTTGGAATGTCATTCAGTGCGCCAGGGATTCCGCTCTTTACATACTTCAATTATGTAAAAGAGAACAGAGAGGCCGTTCAATTCTTCGACAATGCTTTCACCCATCTTGCAAAGCCTTACGAGATGAATTCGGGCGGTGAAGTTGTTGAAACCCGGTACCTCGATGAATTTGGCGCGTTCGGTGGACTTACATCCAACCCCATTGATCTTTGCAAATATTCGACAGCAATAGATCGGAACAGGTTCCTGAAAAAAGAGACTCAACAACAGGTGTTCGCTCCGAATCGCACGACACATGGAAGTGTCACACCGTATGGATTTGGGTGGTACACACAAACAATTAATAACGATGCATTTTATTGGCACTATGGACAAACGCTTGGTGAGTCCGGGTTGTTTGTGAAAGTTCCCGCCAGGAACCTTACACTGGTTGTGTTGGCGAATACAGACAAGTTGAGCCAGCCATTTCCTCTTGGTGACGGTGATGTGCTTACATCTCCGGTTGGCCAGTTGTTTTACAAATATTTTGTCAATGAAGATCCGAACCTGCGTATAGTCGACTATAACAAACCGGTTTCAGAACTGCGGGAAGCAGTGAGCGCAGCAAAGACAAAAGATGTTGCTGGATTTTACAATAAGGAATTGATTGCACAGGCTGCAATGTGCAACGTGAAGGGTGATAGTACGAGGGCTCGACAACTGTACGAAATTTATGCGGAACTAAATTTTAATGCCCGAAGTAAACAAAAGAGTAGTGGGATATTGGCGGCGATCACTAACGTGCGGGTCAACGATGATCGGTCGGTGAAATTCAGGTTGACGAAACCGACCCGGGTGAAAATTGAAGGTGTAGGAGAAAACTGCTCGGGAGATTTTACGTCGTGGTGCGACTACGGATGGATAGAGAATGATAAGGGGCAGGTGGTGTGGGAAATGCAACGGAAGTCGGCAAAGCATGCGGGCGGTGCAAATAAAAACCAACTAGTTGTTGCAAGGATTACGATTCCTGCCGGTTCATACACACTGAGGTACAAGTCAGATGGGGGTCATGCATTTAACAATTGGGACTCGGCACCTCCTGAAGGATTCGATTGGGGTATTGAGGTGCGTGCTGCGCAGAAATAAAAATGCCTTTCTTGCTCACCAAAGGCTTAATCAGATCATTTGCAAGAAGCAAAACGGATATAATTGGAGCCATTGCAATTGACAAGGGCTCAATTTGCATTGGGAATCAGCTCAAATAAGGTCGAACCTGTATTTTGATCTACTTCGACTCCCTATACTTTTTAAAAATTGTGGTAGCAATATGTCCGCCAAAACCAAAAGTATTACTCATCGCATAATTTACTTCTCGTTTCCGGGCAGAATGCAATGTCAAGTCGAACGAGTCTTTAAAATCCGTTTCAATATTAGCTGAATTGATTGTCGGTGGTATTATATTCTCGTGGACTGCCTTAATGGATGCAATTGCTTCAACGGCTCCCGCAGCTCCTAAAAGATGTCCGGTCATTGACTTTGTAGCACTAATGTTCAAGCCTGTGTTGTTTCCAAAAACCCTTTTGACTGCTTTGAGTTCGCTTATGTCTCCCTGCGGTGTAGAAGTGGCATGGGCGTTCAGGTAATCAATATCTGAAGGCTTCAACGATGCATCATCAAGTGCAGCTAACATACCCAAGTATGCGCCTTCCCCCTCGGGGTGAGTACCAGTAAGATGATATGCGTCTGCCGCCATACCACCTCCAACTATTTCAGCGATAATGTTCGCCCCTCTTCTTTTTGCATAGTCCAGCTCCTCAAGTATGATGGCTCCAGCACCTTCGCCGATGACGAAGCCGTCTCGATCTTTGTCGAACGGTCGTGAAGCAGTTTGCGGATCTTCATTATGTGTTGACAAGGCTTTAGAAGCATTGAAGCCACCCACAGAGCTTTCATTGATCGGCGCTTCTGAACCGCCGGTGATAATCATATCGGCTTTGTTCCAGCGGATGTAATTAAACGCATCAATGATGGCTGTATTTGAAGTAGCACAAGCTGAAACCGTTGTAAAATTGACACCTCTTAAACCATATTTAATAGAAATGATGCCCGAAGCGATGTCGACGATCATTTTGGGAATAAAGAAAGGATTAAACCTTGGCGTCCCGTCCCCTTGGGCAAATTCCATTACCTGTTGTTGAAATGTGTTGATGCCTCCGTTGCCGGAACCCCAAATAACACCTATGCGATTTGTATTGAGTTTTTCAAACTCTATGTTCGCATGTGACACCGCTTCTGAAACTGCAATCAATGCATACTGGGTAAATAAATCGTATTTTCTTGCTTCTGACTTTTCAATAAAATTTAATGGTTCTAAGTTTTTCAGTTCGCAAGCGAACTTGGTTTTGAATTTGGAGGTATCGAATTTCGTTATGGGAGCAGCACCGCTTGTGCCTTTTATAAGAGACTTCCAAAAGTCGGTGGCATTATTGCCGATTGGCGTTAGGGCGCCTATTCCGGTTATTACTACTCTTCTCATTGGTTTTTGCGGGTTAAGTCTTTGAGTACGGTTTCTTTGATTCGTTCAAAATCATGCGTATTCGTTAGCCGTGTTAGTTGAACAGCCGCTAACATATTTGTAATAACCATCAACGCTTTGGTCCTTGGCGGGAGCGTAAAATGAAAAAGTCCGTCAGCTTTTCCTTCCTCAAGAATTTGGGTCACCCATAACAAAATATGACCGGCAAGTTTTTTTAACTCGGTTTGAATTCTATTGTCGACCGTATAAAAGTCAGTGACAAGCGAGCCCACCAAACATATTTGGTTGTCCTTTCTTGCAGCGGAATAAATAGTGAGAAACGATTGCATTTTTCCCAGTGCGTTTTTTGCTTCGCTTTGCTCAATAAGCTTTGCAAGCTTTTCTTGATGGTCCCTTATAATCGCTATTCCCAAATCCGTTTTGCTAGGGAAGTGGTAATGGATAGAGGCATTCCTGATTTTTAGCTGTTGACTGATGTCAGAGAAGCTAAAAGCATGGTAGCTTTTCTCCCTGATTAAGCCGTCCGCGATCTTAATTATTTCGGCTCTTGTATCCATAAAATAGATGTCTACCTACTTGCAGGTAGGTAAAGGTAGTTTATTGTCTCGTGATGAGGTAACTAACTTTCTAAGCACTAAAGTGACTTGTATATTTCAGCTAAACTGACCTGAACAGCAGTTCAGAGGATTACGTATAAAACAAGGTGGCTTTTTGCCGCGTTGTCCTGTTTGGTCGGGAAGACTGGATTCGAACCAGCGACCCTCCCGACATCCGTCGGGATGCGCTACCGGTGCTAGAATTAAAAAAAGCCTTTGGTTGGAGACCAAAGGCTTAATGAGTCGGGAAGACTGGATTCGAACCAGCGACCCTCCCGACATCCGTCGGGATGCGCTACCGGTGCTAGAATTAAAAAAAGCCTTTGGTTGGAGACCAAAGGCTTAATGAGTCGGGAAGACTGGATTCGAACCAGCGACCCCTTGCACCCCATACAAGTGCGCTACCGGGCTGCGCCACTTCCCGAATTGCAGACAAACATCTGCAAATATTTTTCTTGCGACTTCTTCAACTTTCCAGCGACCCTCCCGACATCCGTCGGGATGCGCTACCGGGCTGCGCCACTTCCCGAAAATTCAGATTTACGAGGGCTGCAAATCTACCTCAAAAAAACTCTTTGAGCGAAATTTTGTACCCGGACTTGCAAAGCACAAAACTCATTTGTATTTTTCTGACAGCTTACCGCCACTTCGGCCTCGTCCAACTCTCCTCTCGAAAGCAACCTCGATTTTAATCTTAACTCGTACGTATGCGAAAACTATTGTTGCTTTCCGTGCTATTGCCATTGCTGTCCTACTCACAAAAAGAATTGCACCTCACAGCATTCGGCGGATTCTCAAACTATTATGGCGAACTTCAGAGCAAACGGTTCACTACCGACCAGTCTCGCGGCGCTTTCAGCCTTGGACTCGCCTATGAGATTACCCCGAACATCGCCATTCGCGGTTCGCTAAGCTATACGCGACTCGCGGCGGACGACAAAAGAAACAAGCCCGAGTTCCGGGAAAGAAATCTCAGCTTCGAATCGCAGATTTTCGAAGGTTCTCTTCTGGGCGAATACAGTCTATTTGATCTCAGCGCCAAGAGAGCAACGCCTTATGTATTTGGCGGCGGCGCACTCTTCCGTCATAATCCGTACGCATTCGACCTTTCAGGACAGAAAATCTTTCTCCGATCGCTTAGTACCGAAGGCCAGGGAATTCGAAACTACCCCGACAGAAAATTTTATAACCTCATACAACCTGCAGTGCTGTTCGGCGCAGGGTTTCGGGTTCGTATAACCGAAAACGCAAGTCTCGGTTACGAAATCGGTGTACGCAAAACCTTTACCGATTACCTCGACGATGTAAGTAAATCGTACGTTGATCAATACGTGTTGATGGGTAACAGGTCGTTTACGTCAGTGCAGATGTCGTATCGTGGCGACGAAATAAAGGACGAGCCGATACTCGCGTATCCGCTCGAAGGAACTCCGCGAGGAAATCCGAAGACAAAGGATTGGTATTATTTCTCAGGAATCACTCTCACAGTTAAACTGTTTAACACCGACGATCTGGTGGGCAACGGCAGATCTAAAACCATGCGAATGGGTTGTCCCAGGGGAGTGCGTGAAAATCATCGTCGCTGATTAACGACCGCAGACTAACGTTACCACCGTTTCTTTTGCAATTCATTTCAACATAATGGCCGCCCTGTGTGTTAATTTTGACACATATGGCGTACAAGAACCAGCAGCAATTTATTGAAGCGCTCGAAAGGGCAGGAGAGTTGGTACGTATTTCAACTTTTGTCGATCCTAAACTTGAAATAGCCGAGATCACCGACAGGATCAGCAAAATGCCAGGGGGAGGCAAGGCATTGCTTTTTGAGAATACCGGCACTGATTTTCCTGTTCTGATGAACGCATATGGCAGCGAACGCAGAATGTGCATGGCACTTGGCGTAAACGAACTGAATGATGTTGCAAAGGAAATCGAAGCTCTTTTCAAATCATTGTCTTCTCCGAAAGAAGGAATTGTCGACAAACTTCGACTACTTCCGCAACTCGGACGCTTTGCCTCGTGGATGCCAACGGTATCCGGTCGAAAGGGTGAGTGCCAGGAAGTAGTGATGAAATTACCAGATATCACAAAGCTCCCCGTCATCACTTGCTGGCCAAAAGACGGAGGCCCTTTTGTTACTCTTCCCGTAATACATACAAAGGATCCCAACACAAACTCACGTAACGTGGGAATGTACCGGATGCAGGTGTTCGGGCCGCAGCTTACCGGTATGCACTGGCACAAACACAAGGTAAGTGCTAAGCACTTCAACGAATACAAGCGCCTCGGAATAAAAATGCCTGTAGCAGTCGCGTTGGGCGGTGACCCGGTTTATGCTTATTCGGCTACCGCGCCATTGCCTGAGAACGTTGATGAATATATGCTTGCCGGATTTCTTCGAAAGAAGAAAGTAGAGCTCGTGCGATGCATCACGCAGCCACAGGTCGAAGTTCCTGCTGATGCCGACTTCGTCATTGAAGGATATGTAGATCCCGAAGATGAACTGATATGGGAAGGACCCTTCGGCGATCACACTGGCTACTATTCATTGCCTGATTGGTATCCCAGGTTTCACATCACTGCTATCACACATAAGCGCAATGCTGTTTATCCCGCGACAATCGTTGGCATCCCACCGCAGGAGGATGCCTGGCTGGGCAAGGCGACTGAACGCATTTTTCTCGCGCCAATGAAAATGACGATGGTGCCCGAGATCCTCGATATGGAAATGCCGGTCGAAGGTGTGTTCCACAATCTGGTCATCGCAAAAATTGAAAAGGACTATGCAGGTCAGGGACAAAAAGTGATGAATGCAATGTGGGGCGCGGGTCAGATGATGTTCAACAAAATTCTTGTGCTTACCTCTGAGTCGCCACACGGCTCGACAACCGTACAGTTGAATGATTACAGATCGCTCGCGCAATCAGTCTTCAGGAATCTCAACCCGGCAACAGATATTTATTTCTCACAAGGTCCGATGGACGTGCTGGATCACAGCTGTAGCAAACTTGGCTTCGGCGGCAAAATGTGCATCGACGGTACTGCAAAGTTTGAAGAAGAGTCCGACGACACTGCCTTTTTTAATGATACGTTTCCCGTGCCGGATTTCAATGAGTTGACTGAAAAGTTTCCCGAACTCACAAAAGTGAATGATTCATTGCTCCACCTCGGGATACCATGCCTTGTGGTAGCAGTGAAAAAAAGTCGCCCGGGTCATGTAAGGGCACTTCACCAATCGATCGCAGAACTGAAAGAAGCTGAGTACCTGAAGATGATTTTGTATGTGGAGCATACGGTTGATCCTCACGACCTGGCTGTTTCGTTGTGGCGGCTTTGCAACAACCTCGATCCGAAGCGTGATCATCTTCTTGTACAACGGTCATCATTTACCGAACCGAACAAAATGTTTTCATTAATGGGATTTGACGGAACGTTGAAAACAAAAGAGTTTGACAACTTTCATCGCGATTGGCCGAACATCATTATTGCGGCTCCTGAAACCATCGAATCGGTAGATGCGAAATGGAAGCAACTTGGTCTTGGCGAATTCGTATCGTCGCCATCGCTAAAATTTAGGGATCAGACATATGGCAGCGAGGCTGTCGTTGCTTAGATGCTATCTACCTGCAGTAGATGACTGTGCTTTTTTCAGGACGACAGGCTCGTTCAAAGCGTCTACCATTTCCTTAAAAAATTCTTTCAATCCTGAATATTGATCAAGAGCAAAAGTCGTTTGAGCTGTCTCAATCTTAATTCGTCCTGTAAGCATCTTTGTAAGTTTCGAGTATTGCAACTCCCGCGCAAAAAGCATTGTTTGGTTTGAATTTAATTTTTCAACTTTTGCCGGTAATTGGTCTATCGCAAACGATTCAGGAATGGCAATAGCGATCTGGACCGTAATTAAATTAGGATAACCAAAATTGACCTTTGAGAAGCGCTTGTCACTGAGAAATGGATTTTTTTCGAATCCTGTGTAGAGATTTACAGGAAGAAAGGAATATTCCCCCGACGATTGCATTGGTAATTTAAACCGAACGAATTCCTTCAGTGCAAGACTATCTGACCGCTCATTCGATATGCTAAAGCTATCAACCACCAGTTCAGGGCGAGGTATGTAATCCTTCGCATAATTTTCGGCAAGCCTGAAATATCTTTCACGTGCAATTAGTTTTGCATACCCATCGTGATACATGGTTACCTGCCCGGTTACCTGACCCGTCTCATCAACCTTGCCTGAAAAGATGATCGATCGATTGTATTTGTTAACCGGATCTTTCACAAAGCTGAATCCTTGTTTTCGCGAATCAACCAAGAAACCTGTAGCATTCAACAGCGAAGGAGGTGTGATCTTATATGAACAGAGTTTGTTCGTTGCATCCAGATAATAGTTTCTATTCGGTGTGACTACAAATGCGATTACCTTGTTGAACTGACCAAGGAATGGATGGTTCACATCCACTGATCCATTCTCCCGCTCACTTACAAGCATCGGATACGCTTCGAGCTTGGCGCTTTTAAGCAAGTTGATCAGCAATAAATTTATATCCCCTGAGTTGCCTGACTTTGATTTCCAGGTACCCTTAACTCCCTGCTTGGAAAAAAGACTAGTGTAATTGTTCCAAGAAATGTTTCCTTTTACGTATTCCAGCAAAAGTGAAATCTTCGATTCATCGTCCGGCAATGCATTCGCTTCCGCTAACAATGCGTCTGCTCCATCAATGTTCTTATTAAGCTGACCGCCGAAATCACCCTCAGAAAGCAGCGACTTTGTGAGATCAGTCCAATTGGCCTTGCTTGTTTGCCTGACCGTGCCGCCTTGTGAAATATCAAATTCCACGTGCTGCAAATTGTCTTTTCTGCAATCCATATAGGGCTCGTCTTCAAGTCCTGGTATGCGTTCCATGCTGAACTTCATGCCATGTGACGTTTTATCCGCCGTTATCTTGATGCTGTATTTTGGATCAACGTAAGTTCTGTAAACGAAGTCGGCGGTTGGTACGACAGATACTTCCAGTTTGCTTAGGACGGTCGGGTAGCTGTCCTGAAACCTCCATCCATCAAGGGAACCATAGTACTTGTTCGTTGACACATACATGTACTCAATGATACTGCCAACTTTCGCATTCGGGAAACTGAAGGCTACTTCACCATACAATTCATTGACCGGCGCATACGTGATGTCTCTCGCGGCCACTTGCACCACCTTCATTGGGTTGCCCGGGTTAAATTCAACAGATTGTGCCTTTATATGAGAAATCGTCTCGATACCGTCTTTGCGGTAATACGGAATCTTAACCTGTGCGCACTTTAGTCCTTCCTCTTTCAGGATCTTCATGCGAATGTGATGCGACATCACAAGGCGATAGTCGTCGTCGTATCCGGCATGTGCCTCATGTTTAAGAATAATGGCTGTAGCTTCCGGATCAAAATCACATTCTTTTAGTTGTTGCTCCGAAACAGGATATTGTCCATAGTCAGCAAATCTTTGCGACTGAGCAGAGAAAGAAACCGCAGCAGAAAGTACCGCTAACAGGAGATGACGAAGAAATCGGGGGTTCATTGGAAGAGGTTTATTTGGTTCAGTTTGCTTCTACTTTTTTGAGTACGACGGGTTCGTTCAGAAGGTCAACCATTTGTTTGAAAAACTGTCGAATGATTTCATAGTCTTCCTTGTAAAACAAAGTTTGATTGAAATCAATTCTGATACGTCCGATGATCATCGAACTGTTTTCAGAATACTGCAATTGCCTTATGAATGAGATTGTCCTTTCCGGATTGATGACGTTAATTCCTTTCGGAAGCTGGTCTGGCTTGTAACCCTTTGGCACGGTGATGCTGAATTGCGAAACAATCGTTCGTCGAAAGCCAAAATTGATGTCCGAAGCCCGTGTATCACTCATAAATGGCGTCGATTCGAAACCGGTGAAAAGATTAACCGGCACAAACAAATACTCGCCTGTGCTTTGAACCGGCATCGAAAAGCGGGCCGTCTGTTTAAGCGGCAGGCTGTCAACATTTTTGTTTGATATGCTGAAACTATCAACCTCGATATTGTTTGTTGCAAGGTAGTTCCGGATATATTGTGATGAGTCGGACGACAACCTCTCGAGTGTCCTGATCTTCGCATATCCGTTGCTGTTGACATGCAAGTTGCCCATGAGAATTCCGTCCTCATTTAAGATCCCGGCGATCGCGATGCGATTTAGGAATGTGTTCAGCGAATCCTGAATATGAATCATGCGGGTGTTGTATCGGTCAACTACAAAACCGAAAGTATTCAGCAACCCTTCAGGTGTGATGTTCGGAGGAGTAATCTTGTCGGTGCCATCGATATAATAGGTCCGCGATCCGGTAACAACAAATGCGACGATCTTGTTAAACTGTTCGAGAAATGGATATGTGGTATCTACCTT
>JAESFU010000264.1_pt1 | contig 48063 bp, 50 predicted proteins | sample 9269461 | NCBI WGS metagenome assembly JAESFU01 (sample SAMN14502556, study PRJNA617107) | algae metagenome | isolation source: Stenomitos rutilans HA7619-LM2 and co-occurring heterotrophs from cave walls | place: USA: Waikapalae cave, Hawaii | collected 2009-07-28
TACGCGCAGGGAAACAGCAATAAGCCCGACCAGCCAATAAACACAAAGCGATCACGCTTCAGCCAGTCGTCAAGAACGTCAAACGCTCCCCGACTCGCTGGCGCACGCCCGACAGCTATGGTCATAGAGTGAAATCCTCTGGCATTACTAAAATTGCAAGCCCTCTATTCCGATCGATATCGTTCTAGAGAGTGAATGGATTCATATGTCTATACATAATAGGAGAAATCAGAATTTTTACAAACCTACATGTAAAGTCTCAGCAATCGTAAGCCCCACTTTTAATAGCTAAAACTACTTGACAAGTGAGCACGTTATGCCGTTGAACTGGCTGACTAACGACTTAAACCGAACCGCGATCGCTGCAATTCAGCCATATCCGATAGGCAATTATACGTGTTACGTACCTTAAAGTGAGCGAACGAGTCGAATCAAGACGCATTGACTCGAACGAATTGTAGAAATTCGATACAAGTTTAAATAAAGATTAATAATGACCTCATTTCCAGACCGTTTTATGGTCTTAAATTTCTAACAGTCTTGGAGCAAAGGCCGCTGCCGACATCCGTTAAAATGGAGGTCTTGGAAATGAAGATCTTAAGAAATAAAGATCTGCTGAGTCGTTATTGCTCAATAAGATTGCATACACCATGACTGCACAAACCACTGCTTCTGAAACAAGTGTTCTGCGTCAACGAGTAATCGGATCTCGCCGATTCAGTAACTATTGGTGGGCGGTGATTGTTTCTGTTGGAGCGTTAGGCTTTTTATTTGCTAGCATTTCAAGCTATCTCCACGTAAATCTGCTCCCGTTTTCTGATCCGACCCAACTGGTATTTATCCCCCAGGGAATTGCTATGGGCTTCTATGGGCTAGTCGGAACCCTTTTTAGCCTGTACTTGTGGCTGACCATTCTTTGGGATGTCGGTGGTGGCTATAACGAATTTGACAAAGCCAAAGGGCAGGCGAGCATTTTTCGCTGGGGTTTTCCTGGTAAGAACCGTAAGATTGAGCTGATTTACAAACTGGACGATGTACAAGCCGTCAAAGTGGATTTGAGGGAAGGTCTCAATCCCAAACGCACCCTTTCCTTACGGGTTAAAGGAAAGCGGGATGTACCGCTGACTCGTGTGGGGCAACCCCTATCTTTGTCTCAGTTGGAGAACGAAGGCGCAGAACTGGCTCGCTTTTTGAGTGTGCCGCTCGAAGGGCTTTAGGAAAAGGCTAAAGCTGAAGGCTAAGTGCTAGTCTTACTCTCGTGTCATAATGATTCGTTTTGGTTCAGATGGTGAATGGCTATGGTTAGGACTTTGCGACAATGGTTAGCGTTGGTAGTCGTGACGAGTGCTATCGTGTTGGGAGGATGTTTGCCCCAATCAGGTGAACAATCGTCTGCTGCCAATCCGTCACCGACGCAAACGGCATCTTCTCCCGTTGTGCAGGCAAGTAGCAGCCCACAAGCCTCTGACATTCCCCGGCTGGAAGGAAAGGCAACGGTGGCGATCGTCGTGAAAGGTGGCACGATTACCGCCGAATTGGATGGCACCAATGCGCCTGTCACTGCCGGAAATTTTGTAGATTTGGTGCAGCGTGGCGTCTACAACGGGTTGGTGTTCCACCGTGTCGTCCGCGAACCGCAGCCGTTTGTCGTGCAGGGTGGTGATCCACAGAGCAAAAACCCAAATTTTCCGCCAGAACAGTTGGGCACAGGTAGCTTTGTCAATCCGGCAACGGGACAGCCCCGCTACGTTCCTCTCGAAATTACACCTGTAGGCGCGAAAAGCCCTGTTTACCACCAGACTTTTGAAATGGCTGGGGTTTCAGCAAAGCCAAAGCTAACCCACAAGCGAGGTGCGCTGGCAATGGCACGATCGCAACCACCCGATTCCGCTTCATCACAGTTCTACATCACGCTGGCTGACGTAAATTTTCTGGATGGTAACTACGCGGTATTCGGCTATGTCACTCAGGGCATGGAAACGGTGGATAAAATTCAGCAGGGCGATCGCATTGAGTCGGCAAAGGTAGTGAAAGGTTTGGAGAATTTGAAGAAAGGCTAAAGGATGAAGGAAAGAAGGAAAGGATAGAGGCTCAAGTATCAAAGATAAAAGCAGTGGACAATGATTTAGCCTTTAGCCTTCATACTTCAGCCTTTCTGAATCTTTAGCCTTTCCACTTATGGATGTGGTCGTTACTGGAATCGGTCTAGTTTCAGCCCTGGGATCGCTGAGTCAAACCTGGAAGCGCTTACTGGCAGGTGAATCAGGGATACGTCAAGGTAAGCCGTTTGCAGCGTTGAGTGCATGTCCACTGGCACTCATTGATGAACAGCCATCTTCCCTAGCGCCCTTAACTCAGCAAGTCGTTGCAGCAGCACTTGAGGACGCTGGACTAAGGCCACCTCTACCGGATTGTGCGGTTGTTGTGGGGTCTAGTCGGAGTAATCAAGCAGAGTGGGAACGGTTAGCAAGCGCAAGGTTCTGTGAGCAGGCAAGAGGATGGGAGAAGCCACACCCCACACCCCACACCCTACACCCTACACCCTCCTCAAATTGGTTAGAGACGCTGCCCCATGCTGCCGCGATCGCCACTGCTCGTTATACCCAAACAAAGGCAACCGTGCAGGCACCGATGGCAGCCTGTGCAACTGGGTTATGGTCGATCGCCCAGGGTTTTGAGTTGGTTCGGACTGGACAGTATGAACGGGTACTGGTTGGTGCAATCGAAACTCCTATCACACCACTGACGCTAATCGGCTTCACTCAAATGGGTGCGCTAGCCAAAACAGGAGTCTACCCGTTCGATCGCTACCGCGAAGGGCTAGTCTTAGCGGAAGGCGGCGCAATCCTGGTATTGGAAGCATGCTACCTGGCAGCACAGCGGGGCGCAAAGGTCTATGGTCGCTTCTTGGGGACGGGGCTGACAGCCGATGCCTATCATGTCAGCGCACCAGCACCAGAAAGTCGAGCCGCGATCGCCGCTGTCAGACAGTGCTTACAGCGTTCAGGCTTGGATGCGGCTGAGGTTGATTACATTCACGCTCATGGGACGGCAACCGCCCTCAACGATCGCAACGAAGCGCATCTCATTCAAACGCTTTTTCCGCATAAAGTGCCTGTGAGTTCTACCAAAGGAGCGACTGGTCACGCGCTTGGGGCTTCGGGCGCGATCGGTGCGGCCTTCTGCCTCATGGCCTTAAAGCATCAACGGTTACCGCCCTGTGTTGGGCTAAGCCAGCCAGAATTTGCGCTCAATTTTGTGACACAACCGCTGCCCAGCAAGATTGACACAACGCTCTGTCTTAGCTTTGGGTTTGGTGGACAGAATGCGGCGATCGCGTTTGGGGTAGCTTAGAGGGCAGAGAGCATAAGGCAAAGGGTAGAAGCCGGGAGTCGGGTAGAAGAGAACGCGATACACTCAGACTATTGACTATGAAGCTGGTTTGCCATGACGCTGACTACCCAGATTCTTTCCCAAATGCCCGGAACCCCGCTGGATGAGCTGCGACGAGTGGATGCCCTTTGGCAGTCGCTGAGAGAGGGCACACAGCCAGTACCCACTGTCGTTCAAGAAAGGCGGGATGCGATCGACCTTGCATGGGATGTGGTCATTTGCGGTGGAACGCTGGGCATTTTGCTGGGGGCAGCTTTGGCACAACGGGGCTGGCGTGTAGCCTTGCTGGAACGTGGGGTGCTGCGGGGGCGTGATCAGGAGTGGAATATTTCGCGCCAAGAGTTGCAGGTATTCGTCGAACTGGCGCTGTTAAGTGAAGCGGAGTTAGCACAGACAATCGCCACCTCGTTCAACCCATCGCGTATTGCCTTTCGAGGTAGTCCGCCTGTGCAGGTTAGGGATGTGTTGAACATTGGCGTTGATCCAGTAGTACTGCTAGAAACGCTGAAGCAAAAATTCTTGACGCATGGCGGTCAGTTGTTTGAAAACACTCCCGTTGATGGGGCGATCGTTCACGCCAACGGGGTCACAGTTACAGCCGGGCAACACACCCTTAAAACGCGCCTCATGCTGGATGCGATGGGGCATTTTTCGCCGATCGTGCAGCAAGCGCGGCAGGGTAAGAAACCAGATGCGGTGTGTCTCGTCGTCGGCACCTGTGCGGAAGGCTTTTCTCACAATACCTCTGGCGATTTGATCGCTACCATTACCCCGATTCAAAAGCAGTGTCAGTATTTTTGGGAAGCCTTCCCTGCACGCGATGGACGCACCACCTATCTGTTTACCTACCTGGACGCGCATCCCGATCGACCCAGTTTGGAGACACTTTTTGACGACTACTTTCGCCTCCTACCCGACTATCAGCAGGTGTCCTTAGAGCAGCTTCAGTTTAAACGAGCGCTGTTTGGCTTCTTTCCCTGCTATCGTCAAAGCCCCCTCAAACCCAGGTGGGACTATATTCTACCCATCGGCGACAGTAGTGGTAGCCAGTCTCCCCTCAGTTTTGGCGGGTTTGGTGCCATGATCCGCCATCTATCAAGACTCACCAGTGGCATTCATGCAGCTCTGGAAAGCGATACCCTGAAGCGGGACGCTTTGTCGCGACTGCATCCCTACCAGCCCAACCTGTCGGTTACGTGGCTGTTTCAGCGATCGATGAGCGTTGGCATTAACCAGACGATCAACCCTAATCAAATCAACGAACTGCTGGCGATCGTGTTTCAGGCGATGGAAACTCTGGGTGATCCCGTAATCAAGCCTTTTTTGCAAGATGTCGTGCAGTTTTCTGCCCTCTTTCAAACGCTGGCGCAAACAACGCTCACTCAGCCGACGATCGCTCTAAAAATCGTGCCGCAAGTAGGATTGCCAACGCTGATTGACTGGCTGTTTCACTACATTGCCCTCGCCGCCTACGCTGCCCTTTATCCACTCGCACGCTCCTTAGAACCCTGGATGAAAACCCTTCCCCCAGTCCCTCGCTATTACTGCGATCGCTGGCGTGAAGCGCTGAAGTACGGATCGGGTAGGGACTACGGGAAAGATGAAGGATGAAAGTTTTGAGTTGAATTAGCAGTCAGCCTCTAGCCTTTTGCCCTTTATCCTCTCCCTATGCCGTTTCCTCTCGCACGACAGCTATTTCACCGCGAAGTCCAGCAACCAGATGAGCAGATTGATCTGGAACGGGCGGCACTCTACCTGGCGCAAGAAGATTATCCAGCGCTAGACGTGGAGGAATACCTGAAGGTGCTGGACAACATGGCAACAGACGTGGAAGGACGATCGCCCAACGAATCCTATCCATTGAAAAAGATGCAAGCGATTAATCGCTATCTCTACGACGAATTGGAGTTTGTAGGCAACACGACCGATTACTACGATCCGCGCAATAGTTTTCTCAATGAAGTCATTGATCGTCGCACGGGGATTCCCATTACGCTGTCACTGGTCTATCTTTCGATCACACGTCGCATTGGACTCCCGATGGTGGGCATTAATATGCCAGGACATTTCTTGATCCGTCCGGTCATTGAGGATGCCGAAATTTGCGTCGATGCTTTCCATCAAGGCGAAATTCTCTTTCCACAGGATTGCGAAGAACGGTTGGCTCAAGTATATGGACATCCAGTAGCCCTGAACCCCGCCTTTCTGCAACCTGTCACGACCCGCCAATACCTGTCACGCATGCTGACCAATTTAAAGGTCGTTTACATCGATCGAGGCGATTTCCAACATGCACTGGCGGCGATCGATCGGCTCTTGCTCCTTTTTCCCAATGCACCCACTGAACTGCGCGATCGGGGACTGGTTTACTACCGCACCGATCGCCCAACCGAGGCACAGCAAGATTTGACTGCTTACCTCGCCCTTGAACCAGCCGCCCCCGATGCTTCGAGTATCCAAAAACTCTTAAAAGCACTTAGAGAAAAGACTCCCTGAACCGCTATAGCCCACTCCTTAATCCCTCCGCCCTCTCAATTACTGCCCCGGCACCTTTGCCACACCACCTCGACACTGTTGTGACCAATTGGGTGCCCGTACACCTTTTGCCTGAAGGGTTTGTAATCGACTGCGGTAGGAAACCAGTTGCGCCCGGTAGCTGGCTTGGCTTACAGGCGTAGCGGTGATCGCGGTATTCACCAATCGAATGGCTTGCTGCCAATTTTGCGTACAGGTGGCTTGCTGTAAAGCCGTATCCAACGTACCTTGCCCTGGCTGAGGCTGAGCAGGTGAAGCTTGGCTTGTACCTGATGCAGCAGTGGTAGTCGTCCCAGTGCGGGGTGTAGTAGATTGAGGTTGCAGTGGCGCTGCGCTATTTGCAGGCGTACCTGTAGCAGGCTGAGTCGTTGAGGGAGCGGTGCCGCCTCCCTCAATCAATTGAGGAGGATACACAGTAGTGTTGGGGCCAACCTGTGTTCCAGTCACGCCTGAAGAGGACGGTTGGCTGATGGGTGGTGCGACCTGTCTTGTTCCGGTAGAACGACCGTTGACAAACGTTTGCTCAGCTCCCGGAACCTTTGTTGACAACGGCAGACTTGGCCCGATCGCTTGACCATCAGAGGCTTGCCCCGCAGTACCAGATGTCCCAGTCGTTGGTTGAGTTACACCAGACGTTTGGGAGTCTACACCTACAGACTGCCCGCCAACCCCGGACGTTTGTCCTCCAACCCCGGACGTTTGTCCTCCGACACCCGCAGACTGCCCTCCAACACCAGTAGACTGCCCTCCGACCCCTTGAGATTGCGAACTCACGCCAGACGTTTGTGAACCCACGCCCACAGATTGCCCGCCAACTCCCGCAGATTGCCCGCCAACCCCCACAGATTGTCCTCCAACTCCCGCAGATTGCCCGCCAACTCCAGAGGACTGTCCACCCACACCGGGAGTTTGTAGCTCTGTGCCAGGAGTTTGTAGACCGACGCCAGGAGTTTGCAAATTTGTACCGGGTGTCTGCAAATTCGTACCAGGGGTTTGTAAGCCTGCACCAGGCGTTTGTATACCTGCACCAGGCGTCTGCAAATTCGTACCAGGGGTTGAAAAATCCGATGACTGAGTTGTTCCGGTCGCCTGTCCCGTTGTTGTGGCCTGAGCAATCGTGGTAATAGCTTCAACCGTGATCGGCTCTGTTTGGGTGGCTGTCACTGATCGCGCTTGCAGGGCTAATTGGCTGAACCCCTTACCAGGCAGCATAAACGGCACGAAAGCCACCGACAAGAACGCGGTCAGGCGTAGGATAGACATAGGAAACTCCGCTTGTCTGAAACAAATACCAAAGTCATGGTACTAAAGTCATGATTAACGGTCGAGTTTAGAAGTCCCTGGATGTAAAAGCCTCTATAAAAAGAAAGAGTTTGACGATGCAGTCGAAGCCCGATCGCCCATAGGTCGCACCACATCCTCTAAACTAAACGAGGCGATCGACCCACATGCGAACACAAACCACACCGCAGGCAAGTCATCCCTCCCAACATCAATTCAACCCCTGTTAGCCTTCACGTGCCATGAGTCGGACAAAAACCTGGGAACAAATCGGTCTTTTCGCGCTGCTGGGCTGCTTGCTCAGTTGGTTGATCAGTTGCAGTACGGGCACACCGATCGCTGGCAATAGTGGACAAACGGCATCTAGCAAGCAAGAAGTCGAATTCTGGACAATGCAGCTCCAGCCTGACTTCACTGACTATTTCAACAAGCTCATTGCTCAGTTTGAACAGGAAAATCCGACGGTGAAGATCCGATGGGTGGACGTGCCCTGGGCAGACATGCAGCGCAAAATTCTCACTGCGGTCTCTGCCAAAACTGCGCCAGATGTCGTGAACTTGAACCCAGATTTTGCTTCCCAACTGGCACAGCGGAATGCCTGGATGCTTCTGGATGGCACGGTTTCCCATGAAGCACAGCAGCAGTACCTCCCCAACATCTGGAAAGCCAGCACGTTGGATGAGAAAAGCTTTGGCATTCCCTGGTATCTCACGACGCGCGTGGCGATTTACAACACCGCCATTTTGAAGCTAGCGGGGGTTAGCAAACCGCCTGCAACCTATGCAGAGTTGGCTGCGATCGCCAAACAAATCAAAGACAAAACGGGAAAATATGCCTTCTTCGTTACCGTTGTCCCCGAGGACTCTGGCGAGGTGCTGGAATCGTTTGTGCAGATGGGTGTGGATTTAGTCGATGCTCAGGGCAAAGCGGCGTTTAATTCACCCAAGGGTAAAGCAGCGTTCCAGTATTGGGTTGACCTGTACAAAAACGGTTTGATGCCCAAGGAAGCGCTTACCGAAGGCCATCGTCACGCGATCGACCTCTACCAGCAAGGGCAAACCGCGATTCTGGCATCCGGTGCCGAATTTCTGAATACCATTGCCAAGAACGCACCGACGATCGCCAAAGCTTCGGCCTCTGCGCCTCAACTGACGGGTGAAACGGGCAAGAAGAACGTGGCCGTCATGAATGTGGTCATTCCCAAAGATACCGACGTTCCCGAAGCCGCACTGAAGTTTGCCCTTTTTGTCACCAACGATGCGAACCAACTTTCGTTTGCTAAAGCCGCCAATGTGCTGCCCTCCACCGTCAAAGCCTTACAGGACAGCTATTTTCAAACTGCGCCTGCGGATGCCACACCCGTAGACAAAGCCCGCATTATCAGCGCCCAACAGTTAAAAGATGCTGAAGTGCTCATTCCAGCGATGAAGGACGTAAAGCAACTGCAAAAAGTGATCTACGATAACCTGCAAGCCGCGATGCTGGGGCAGAAAACGGTGGATCAGGCGATCGCTGAAGCCGCCGATCAATGGAATCAGCGCGCCTAACCTTTAATCCTTAAACTCTTTTATTCTGGAAACTGAAAAAGGATCTTTAAGCAACACGATGGCAAAGCATACTCAGGCACACATTACACGCACGATCGAAGCAAACAAGCCGAACGCCTTCAAAACACGCACGAAGGAGCAGATGCATTACTACATGGGTGCCAAGCTCATCGAAATTGGCGTGGAACCGAAGTCGGTCATCTATCGCTGGTCGATGGAACCCAAGGGCAGCAACGAAGTGTGGACGTACAGCGCTTACTGGGGCGACTCCAAAGATAAACTGCTTCAAGAAGAAGGCAAGGGTTAGAAATAATCCGGTTCAAGATAGAGTGCGATCGCTTCCTGAATATTTGTGAGCGCATCTTCAATATCTTCCCCTTCACTGATGCAACCGGGCAGTGAGGGAACATGGAGTGTGTAACCGCCTTCTTCGCTTGGCTCCAGGATAACTCTTAGCTTCATCGTTCTCAAAAGTGTTGTGGGATGCAGCCGTTCAAATTGTAACGAACCTTAGATGTTCAAGGCATCAACCGCTATGGGGCTGCATGACGATGCCACCGAAGCGAGCTTCATCAGCCCAGCACGTAACTCCTTCGATATAGCAAAGATGACTGGGGTAGTCTTCTTGCGTGTCAGCGATAACTGCGCCAAACCCGCCGCTCATAGAGACATTGAAGAAGCTAAGCTGTTGCCCTTGAGCGTCACAGGCTTTTTCGTAACAAGCATGGCAAACCGCTTGCGGATACCGCTCTTGATGCTGCACGGGAGCGGAACAAATTGGGCAGGCATGAAATGATGGGTTAGTCATAGCGCGTGGCGATCGCTATAAGGTAGGACAGGCAACAACCCTCAAGATCATAGCAAGTTCGCCCTTTTGACCCTGGTAATACCGGGCAATGAACACAGAACAAAGCTGTAAAGGGCGATCGGGGCTGAACCAGATATCGCCTCAAAAAAATTGCCTATTGTTCCTGATGACCTCGACGTAACCAGAAGAAAGGAGTGGTAGATGCACCCTGATCAAATCCCTGGCTTCATGTCGGGGATTTTTTTGTTTCTAACCGTCGGCAGCCGTTTGAGAATCGATTCGTTCCGCTAAATTCATACGATTCTTCCTGATGACCTCGGCATAACCAGAAGAAAGGAGTGGTAGATGCACCCTGATCAATCCCTGGCTTCCCGCTGGGGATTTTTTATTACTGGCAGTCATCTTGTCAGCAGTCAGTAGCAATTTTAGACATAGCTATTGCTTGTTTCCGCAATCATGCCTCAAAGCTTGCTAGACCTTGTGGATGGATAACTGTAATACTCGATGTGATTGCAAAATCGCTTGAGTTAAAGGTCAAAAGATGGGTAATTCCATGTGCAAGCATCGTGGCAATAAGACGAACATCATGAGTTCGTTTGCCAATCACTTTACTATTTGTGACCAGGTTCAACCAGGTTGGAAAAATCTGCGATGTTTCCTCTAGCAACGGAAAGCGATCAAGCAGTTGATCGATCGTGTTTCTTACTTGTTCTACAGTCCATCCCAAGCCATTAACATCAACTGGGCGTGTAGCAACAACCCAAAATTCAACAAGCACTTGCGCTGTAAGCAAACATTCATCTTCCTGCGCCAATAAGCGAGAGATAGCATCAGTTGCAAGGCGATGTTGTACATCAGAAGCATTGCAGAAACGCATTACAACATTCGTATCAAGCAAATATCGAGTCATTCTTCGTAAATGCTGTCGCGGTCAAAGGCTTCGTCAGGCAAGCTCGGACTACCTTTAGGAAGCTGTAGAACCCATCCACGAAAGTCCCTTGCCCTTTCAGCAGGTGTGGCTCTTTGCCAAAACGGAACAGATGTCGCGGCTTGTTCAGATTGAGACTCAATAAATGCAACAAAATCAGCAACCTTTTTGAGTTGATCGTCGTTGAGTGTATCCAGTTCCTTCTTAAGGTCTTCTCGCAGCATAACTTGCAGTTTTGCGAAATAAAGATTTTTCTGTAGTGCCAATTAGATTACTTACTTGATTTCCAAAACATGATCAACTACTTAACGCATATCACTAGAAGAGAGGTGGCTTCAACAGTCAACCGTGAAAATTACGGCTCGATCCTCTGCTGATGCCTTTTCGTACAGTTGTCTTACCGCTTGAAACCACTCCCACGTATATTCAAAATCACGGTTGCTTAATGTCCCGTAATCGTCTTGTGGAATAGCAAGATACTGTTCTCGAAGCCAAAGTTCAGTAATCTGACTAAGCGCAAATGCAACATCTTTTACCTGCACCGCAGAAGTAAAGGAAACAGTGTAATCCTCTCCGTCATAAAGTTGTTCGCCACCACAGATGCAGTGATTGAGTGGATATTGACCACTTTCGTAGAGCAAACTCCCGTCTGTTAGACAACGATGAATTGCATTCCAAGCTTTATCAGATTCAGCAAGGTATTTTTCGTCCCATTCTCCTTCAATTGATTCAATGACTAACATCAGTCCATCGTCGTTTGCAGCTTCAAGTACAGCCTGAACCTGAGCATTTGACAGTGCAAAATGGATTCCTCGACCTGTCATGTAAACTCATGGACTTGACAACAACATGCCTATAATGCCCAACGCTCACCCCTAAAGTACTGTTACAAACAACAACCTGAACTACATACTAAATTATTTCTCAAAAATACCTAAGCGATCGCCCGATCGCCCATCGCCGCTAAAATCCCTTCAAACAATCGTATGCCATCTGTTCCACCTAACATTGAATCAGCAGCGCGTTCGGGGTGTGGCATCATGCCTAAGACATTGCCTTCGCGGTTGCAAATGCCTGCGATGTTGTTGAGTGAACCATTGGGATTGCTGGCATCATCTACATCTCCTGCATGGGTGGCGTAGCGGAACACAATTTGACCGTTTGCTTCCAGATCTGCCAGTGTGTCGGCATCGGCATAGTAATTGCCTTCACCATGCGCGATCGGCAAGGTAATGACAGTTTCCTTTTGATAGTGTTGCGTCCAGGGTAGATCGGTGCGTTCGACGCGGAGGGGCACGCGATCGCAGATGAAGTGTAGATCTCGGTTTCGCACCAGCGCACCTGGTAGTAAGCCTGCTTCCGTTAACACCTGGAAGCCGTTGCAAATGCCCAGAACGAGCTTTCCCTGTTCGGCATGTTTGATGGTTGCTTGCATGGCGGGTGAGAAGCGGGCGATCGCGCCACAGCGAAGGTAATCTCCGTAGCTAAAACCACCTGGTACGACAATCACATCCAGATCAGCCAGATCGCTTTCCTCATGCCAGACCATGCGTGTGGGCTGCTGCAACAGCGATTGCGTGACATATGCCACGTCGAGATCGCAATTGGAACCAGGGAAGACAATGACACCAAATTTAACCATGACGTTCTACTGCGAATCTAACGGAATGCCTGCTTGCTGAAACACTTGCTCTGCGGTGAATGCTAACCCCTCAAAAAGCGGATCTGTGAGTAGTGTATCGCCGATGTAGGTTTGAGGTGGCGCATCGGGGTAGAAAACAGTAACGCTTCTGGTGCTATCAACCACCCACACTCGCAGCACGTTAGCATCCAGGTACGCTCTCGCTTTTGCGGCTAATTGACCAAAGGTTTGACCGGGCGAAATGATTTCGATCGCGAGGTCAGGAGGTACGGAACACGCCCCATCTTCAGCCCAATCCGCAAGCAGTCGTTCATTAGAAATGTATAGAAGATCAGGTGTAGGCACCCAGCTTTGCCCGTTACGAGTTAACGTAATTGCCAGTTCTGGGCACACTTCGCCGCGTCCATTGCTCCATCCGTCGATCAGATAGATAAAGATACGGGTTAACTTGGAGTGTTTTTTTTTGGAGACATCTTAGGAACTGCCTGACCATCCACTAACTCATAAGTCAGATCATTTTCATCTGGCGAGAGAGCTAAAAATTCCTCAAGCGACAGTAACCCTTTTGCGTGAACAACCATAGTGCGTGAACCGTTACGTTAGTTCTCATTTTAGAGGGATTCTGCTTGATGCAAGATCAGCCAGTTGCCATCGGGGTCGTAAGCATAAATTTCTCTACCATGAGAGGCAGTGATGATGTCGCCAGAGGGCGGGTAGCCGAGTTGAGCAAGGTGGGCGATCGCCGCCTCTAGATTCTCCACTTCTAAACACAAACTCAGGCCAGTGAGAGAGTGGGGAGTGGGGAGTGGGGAGTGGGGAGTGGCTTTGGGGTGAAAGATGCCGAGTTTTAATCCAGAGAGATGGAATTCAGCATAAATATTTGGGCGTAGCACAGCGGGTTGCAGATTCAAAAGCTGACTGTAGAACTGAGTGAGGGATGCAAAGTGAGGCGTTGCTAGTGTCAGCAGAGCGGTAGTGCAGTGTAGTGGCATCATCGCACCAGGCGAAAGATAGTGCTTGGGCCACCATACGAATCATCGAAATCCGTATCAGATTCCCAAGCAAAGAGTGCTCTGGATGAAGAGTTAGACAATACACGGTGGCAACCGTTATCCAGCCCCACGCCAATGTGTGCTTCGCCAAAGGCAACGACGAGATCCCCTGCTTTTGCGTCTGCGGGTGAAATTTCTTTGCCGCGTCCGTTTTGCAATGCTTCAAACAACGACGGCACATAGTTGGGGTTGTCTCCCAAAGGTGCGATACCCGCTTTGCTGAGAACGCGGTTCAATGACCAGGCGCAGGCATTGTTGCCACCATCGGGGCCATCGGTGGTACACATGTCTCGCAAGCTTTGGGCAGCGGTCAGAATCGCAGCATTCAAATCGGCTGTTGTTGTGGTATGGCTGTTGGCAATCACTTCCTGAAAGTAAACGCCTGCTGTTTGAGGCCCAATCACCCCTTGATACGCACCTGTATTGTTCAAGCGATGTTTGTCTTTGAACGCACTCACGCCCGCGATCGACAGATCGAAGCCTTGCTGATGACATAGTTGGATGAAAGCAGTCAAGGTTGCTGGCCCAATAGCACCCGGTTTGCCCAACTTCATCAATTGCTTGAGTTGATTCACCTGCTCAACGGGCAAGTTTTTCAGAATGGCAAATGCATAGCTTTCCTCGATCGAAAGCTGAGTCGGATCAATGTTTTCGATCGCAAGAGCTGTAACCATACCTTCACCTGTAAGCTGTAACTGAGACGGCACATGCACTAAAGCATTCGTTCAGTGCTGAGTGCTCTATGACCATAACGCCATCACTCAAGGCACATAAATAACCTTACAGAAAAATTAACGTGCACTTGTCCGATGGTTGCCTGGAGTTGCAATCTTATGCCAATTCAAACAGTCACGGTGGCAGATCTTGGCTCCGAACCGATCCCCCTCAGTCCCCCTTATCAAGGGAGAGGCCGAAGGCAGGGGGATCTCATGTGTCGCATTCACAAATCAAATGGGTATTAGCCACCCAACTATAGCGAACGTATTTTATGCCTGAAGGCCCCGAAATTAAACAAGCCGCCGATACCATTGCGCGGGCGATCGTTCAAAAGCCACTGCTCCACATTGCGTTTGCATTCGAGCGTTTGCAGCCTTATGAAGAGATTTTGGTGAAGGAGCAGATCTGGGCAGTGCAAGCAAAAGGCAAAGCGCTCTTGATTCGCTTTCACAATCAGCTCAATATCTACAGTCACAATCAGCTTTACGGAAAGTGGTATATCCAAAAGGCCAATGTCTATCCAGCGACAAACCGCCAACTGCGGCTGGCAATCCACACGCAAACGCAAGCAGCTCTGCTGTACAGCGCGTCAGACATTGATGTCATCACGGATGAGCAAATTTTGACCCATCCGTTCCTTAGTCGTTTGGGGCCAGATGTGCTGGATGACGCAACGAGCGTAGAGCAGGTGCAAACTCGCTTTGTAGACAAACGTTTTTATCGTCGTGGGTTAATTAGTCTGCTGCTGGATCAAGGGTTTTTGTGCGGTTTGGGCAACTATCTGCGTAGCGAGGTGTTGTTTGTTGCCAAAGTGAACCCGGCATTGCGCCCGATCGATTGCACCGCTGATCAGATTCTCAGACTGGCAGAAGGCGCGATCGCGGTGAGCCGCCAATCCTACCGCACCAAAGGCATCACCAATGACCTGGAGATTGTCGCTCAACTCAAACAACAGGGACAGACACGCCAACAATACCGCTTCTACGTCTTCAACCGCGATGGCAGACCTTGCTACATCTGCGGCACTACTATTTTGAAAGAGATTGCAGGTGGTCGTCGTCTCTATTACTGTCCCCATTGCCAACAGAGTTAAATGGAATGAATGCCCGTTCAACACTTTCATTGCTTTAACCGTTCATGACTCTGTTTAATGCAACTCGCTTTCAGACGGTATGGCAGCGTCTTGGTTGTGAAGATGATAGCGCAGAGCTTTTCGCCCAACTGTTGGAGGCGTATCGGCAACCCCATCGCGCTTATCATACGGTGGCTCATATTGAAGCCTGCCTGCACCAGTTAAATGTTGCGGCAACGGAGGCAGAGCGATTTACCGAGGTGGAAGTAGCACTATGGTTCCATGATGCGGTTTATGATCTCCAGGCAACCGATAACGAAGCCCAAAGTGCGCTGTGGGCCAGCCAAGCATTACAGCAAAGTGGAGTGAGTGCTGTGGTTTGCGATCGAATCACCGCAATGATTCTGGCGACAACGCACGATCGCTCACCAGCGACCCATGACGGCGCGTTGTTGCTCGATATTGATCTATCGATTCTGGGACAAGCACCGAAAGCGTTTGCCGTGTATGAACAACACATTCGTACTGAATATCATTGGGTGACAGAAGAGGGCTATCGTGCTGGACGATCAGCAGTGCTGGAACGATTTTTGGCACGATCGACCATCTACTACACGCCGTTTTTTCGAGAGCGGTTAGAAGCACAGGCACGGTGGAACCTGGAACAGTCGATCGCAGCCCTGCATGGGCAGCAGTCTTAGGCTCGTGCATGAGATAACCTGTTGATTCAGGTTTTGTAAGGACATAGCATTGCCGTGCCCTTACGTCGTTGTTGCGTAGATACTATTGATCGAATCGATCGAGGATGGCATAAGGCATTGCCTCTAGCGAAGCTCGATCGCAAGCTCTATCAACCCGATACAGACAAGTGCAGCGTGAGAGCTTTAACTAGCAACAGCAGTTTTGGTGCGGGTAGGGCGCTTGCGATCGGACTTTTTCTTCAAACCAACCGAGCGGGCTTCGTTACTATCGGAACCAAACTGTCCACGTACCACTTCTTTCATGGCAATAACAGCGTTGTGGAATTCCCATTCTGCCTGACGAGCCGCATCAGCGGCAGCTTTATAGAGCGCTTGCTTTTCGGTTTCAAGCTGCTGTTGAGCAATCATGTTTTGAAAGGCGGATTGTAGCGCTTCGGTAGTGGCTTCAGGGCGAGTGGTTTTGTAAGCGGGAATTGTGCCAATACCGTTGAAGGCATCAACGTCTTGATTGATGAGTTGAGGCGATAAACGACGATTGGGAATTTGAATAGGCATGGTGAACCAGAGGGTAGAGGATGACACCTTTAATGTGCCCACTCAAAGAAAAAATCACACGTCACAAGTTCAAGGGCTATTCATTCCAGGAGTAGAGTCCATTTGGCAACGGATTGAACAACAGATGAAGCGGATAAATGGTCTGCTAGCAGTAGAAAACGCATCTGTTTCATCCGTTGTTATCTGCTGCCAAACAAAATGAAGTCGCCCTGCACAAGGTTCAACGTCTAGTGGACAATGCTGATGGTTAAATGTCGAATACGTTTTAAGTAAAAGCAACTATAGTGTTGTCTGGTCATGCAATACCAATGCTGTCACTGACGTTAGCGTGCGATCGCGCGACAGCACCATCGTTGCAAGCCACAGTCAGTAATATCCGCAGTCACTATACGACGGTTGTCAACCGCATAAAGATGTGCGCTGAATGCAATACTAATGTGGTCGTTTGCATTCAGTAATGCCCGCAGTGCAAATACACCTTTGATGGACTGCATTGAGATTGTGGGTAGCAACCATTGCTATGTGAGTGCATGTTGAAGTAATGAATCATTAGACAACAGCGTTGTAAAGAGCGATCCTAGCTATGCATTTAGCCGACGTTCGATCGCGGCAAACAATGCCTCGAACTCATCCTGACTATGAAGATCAGGCATGAGCGTATTCATGTTTTTGAAGATGCCCGTCAGTTCGGCAATGGTGTTGCGGATGTCTGTATATTGATCGATTTCGTCACGAAAGCCTTGTAGGTTTGCAGATCCAACGCCTTTCATTGCTTCATCGAGTGCGTTGATTTCGTCTTCCCAATGCTTGATGTATTTGATGCGCTGGGTTGGTTTGTAGATGTCTGCATCGGAGAGGACGATGGGAAAAATGCGATCGTAAAACTGATGATTTTTTGCCACCTGCACCAGCTCAAACATGCAGTTGGGAGATTTCAAATATTTATCGCTGACGACTGCAATCACACATTTACCGCGACCGATGCGCTCCATAAATGCTTGAATTAGCCCTTTGTACTCCAAGTCTCGCTTGTCACGAATGATGGTGATACCTTTTGCCTGAAACGCTTCATCCAGTCGGTTGACAAATGCCTCGCGTTCATCACCCCAGGCGTAGGAGATAAAGACTTCTTTTTCTGGCTCTGGTTGCGATCGCAGGTTAATCCTTGTTGCTCCTGGATCACGTCGTCTTTGCTGCCGTTCCTGTACCGATTCGATGCCATCTAGCAAGGATTGGACGCTGATACGTTCCTTGAGTCCGGTGGGAATGAAGCTGGTTTCGCCCAATTCCTCCAGGGTGAGCAAGTGCTGATAGTCGATCGGTTCAATGCCTGGATGAGTGGGTAAGGGAATTTTCTCGTCAACGTCCAAACCAGGAATAGTTTGATGGATGGCGGCGAACTGGGCGCGAATAACGGTGAGAAAGCGGCGATGACCGTGGTTAGTACCTATGATGCGGATAAAGATTTTCTTGTCTTCGCGGTCGGCTTTAATCAACGCAACGTTTCCTTCGTAGGCCAGCACGACTCCGTTGCGCCAGTAGGTATGCTGGTGAATCTTGTCGTTCATGCGGACGATGAAGCGCGAGATGATGCTGGTGGGCAACACCTTGTAGTGATATTCAAATGGCAATGCGTCTCGCCAGTCGCCTGTGTAGGGTTCTTCCTTCGTCAACAGATCGGGCAGCAAAAACTTCTGGTCGTGAAAGCCTTCGAGGTCAAAGCAGAGTTCAAACTTTCGCATCATGTCGATGATGAACAGATGCTTGCTGCGGGGATAGCGACTTTGATCGAGGATGCGGGTGAGGTGATTGCGTTCTAGAATGCCCCGATGCTCGGTGATGAGTGGGTTGTCGTTGAGGATGCGATACACGCCGTTTGTTACCCACTGCGGATTAAGAACGTTGGTATCTTCTAACCGATCGTCGCCATAAAAGTTGAGCACAATGCCGAGGTCGTGTAGGAAGCTAACGAGCGTAGTTTGGCTCAAGTCGTCGGTGATGCCTTGTGCGTTGCAGAGCTGCTGATACTCGGTGTAGGGAATGTAATCGTGCTCGATCGCTTCGAGCTGTTGCTTGAGCGTAAACCAGGAGAGGGGCAGCGGGTCGTAGATGTGTTCGAGCTTGTCCACTTCTTGCGTAATGAGCGATCGCAGGTCATCAATACCCTGATCCGTTTCGCAAGAGGTTTCCACAATCGCTTTGATCTGCGGATACTTGGTTTGCAAGCCACGTCTATCAATATCCAGCGGCTGTTGATCGACCTGATTGCCCACAATAATGATGGGCGAATCGCCGCCAAAGCTTTGGATGATCTTGAGCCAGTATTCCAGTCGGTTCTCGTCTTCATCCTGACGGGCGTTGAGTACCAGCAGGTAGAGACTGCGCTTGGTGAGAAAGAACTGATGGGTCGCGTGCATGATCTCCTGCCCACCAAAATCCCACACGTTGAGGCGAATGGTCTGCTCTTTGACTGGAATCTGCCAGGGCTGAATCTGAATGCCCTCCGTTTTACGCTCGTGTTGGTTGAAGACTCCCTCGATCAAACGCTTTACCAAAGACGTTTTACCAACATTGCTCTGCCCAACCACCAATAGTTTGGCTTCGTTGAGCGGCTTCTTCTGTTCCTTCTGAAGTTGAAAATAATAGCTGAAAATACTGGCAGGATACCAATCATCACCTAAAATTTCTGGCGGAATCGGCAATGCATTGTCTCGTAAATCTAACTGTAGAAGCTTCTTGAGCTGTATAAGTTCTGGCGATAGCGCTGTCAAGCGGTTACGACTAAGAATAAGCTTTGTGAGGCTGGTAAGTTGCCCAATCTCGCTTGGTAGCGCTATCAATTGATTGCTGTCGAGTTCAAGTGTAAGGAGGCTGGTAAGTTGCCCAATCTCGCTTGGCAGTGTCGTTAATTGATTGCTATTGAGATGAAGCGTGTGGAGTTTAGTAAGTTTACCGATCTCATGTGGTATTGCCGTTAATTGGTTATCACTAAGGATAAGCGTAATGAGATTGATAAGCCGCCCAATCTCGCTTGGCAACGCCGTTAATTGATTGCTGTAAAGATCAAGCCTATTGAGGCTGGTGAGTTGACCGATCTCAGGAGGTAATGTTGTCAATTGATTACCGTTGAGATCAAGCCTACTGAGACTGGTGAGTTGACCGATCTCAGGAGGTAATACTATCAACTGATTGAAGCTGAACTGAAGCGTATTAAGATTCGTAAGTTGAAAGATCTCAGATGGTACTGTTGTCAGGTGATTGAAGCGGAGAAAAAGTGTGCCCAGATTGGTAAGTTCACCGATCTCTGGCGGCAGTGTTGTCAAACTTTTTCCAGAAAGATCAAGTTCGGTTGCTCCTTCTCTAGCCGCTTGTTTGATGATTTGCAGCAGTTCTTCGTCTGTCATGGGCAAACCTCACGGGTTGAGCGATTTGGCGATCGACGTTGATCAATACTTTACCTGCTGTCGGTGTGAGGTGTGGGATGAGGGATGGGGGATGAGGGGCGATCGGGAATAGGAAGCACCCTGAAATTTGATCGTTCTCCTTCAAGCGATCGTCTGACATCAGGGCTTTAAAGCCCCCAGAATTGGGGGTTGGGGGCAAAGGCGTAAGTCCTGTCCATCACTTATATGCCAATGTCCGAAGCGATTCAGCCTCCTAATCCCCTAACTTTGGGGGACTTTGAACTGATCAGAGTACTCTAGAGACACGATCGCCCTGACTCGACTGATAACGTCCGAAGTTACTCAGCCCCCTAATCCCCCAGAATTGGGGGATTAGGGGGCTGATCAGGGCACTCTAGAAAAGAAAAACTGTCGATTCGATAGACTGATGCCGAAAGACTCTCCTAGAATTCGTGGCACGAACCTGCAAACGGAGCAAGCTGCTCGTCAGCTACGGAAGCATCAAACTCCTGCCGAAACCCGATTATGGAACGCTTTGAGTTGTCGTCAACTGGCAGGACTTAGGTTTCGCCGTCAGCATCCCGTCGGGCAGTTCATTGTTGACTTCTACTGCCCATCCTGCAAATTAGTCATTGAGGTCGATGGGGAGGTTCATATCCAGCAAGAAGCCTATGATAATGCTCGAACAGAACGGCTCCAATCGTTTGGTTATCAAGTGTTGCGGTTTACCAATGAAGAAGTTTTGAGCGATCTACAAGCTGTTCTAGCCCGCATTGTACAAGTAGCAGAAGCCTGTTTTCCCCCAGAACATAGCCCACATTGCCAATGCAGCGCGATCAAATCGTGATCGATGCAGTCACATTCGAGATCGATGGGCATACATTTGGCATCGATCGCCATACATTTGAGTTCGATCGCGATCGATTGGTGATCGATGGCTATACATTTGTGATCGATACGATCACATTGGCAATGTTAGCGATCGCGCACTTGTGTGAGGGGCGATCATCAACAGTTTAACGGGATGAGGAATGAGGGTGCGATCGTAAAGTGGGCGATCGCGTTACGCTGGCTTACTCTGGAAGAATGAGTATAGGCATTGCGCGATCGATGCTTTTGCGGTCTAACGCTACGTTGGAGGAGTCATGATTCAAGCAGCCTTGTTGGAGACGTTACAGAAACTACCTGAGTCGCTACAGCTAGAAGTGCTGCATTACGCCGAATTTCTGGTGCAGAAGTATCCTCAAGATGCGATCGCGGTAGAACCACTTCAGAAGAAGCGCGAAGCGGGTGCGCTTAAGGGAAGAATCTGGATGTCAGACGATTTTGATGAACCGCTAGAAGACTTCAAAGAATATATGTGAAGCTAGATGTTACTCGATACTCATACCTTGTTGTGGTTCCTTGACGACGACCCGCAACTGCCATCAGTCGTGAGAGAACGAATCGAGAATGCTGATACTAGCTTTGTCAGTATTGTGAGTCTTTGGGAGATTGCAATCAAAATTAGCATCGGCAAGCTGCGGCTTAACTACTCATTTCACGACTTGCAAGATTTGCTCGATCGCTTTGAGATTGAAGTTTTGCCGCTCGCCTTTACTGATATAGAGCAGTATCTCAATCTGCCGTTGCATCACCGTGACCCGTTCGATCGCATGCTCATCGCCCAAGCAATGAGTCACGATCTGACGCTGATTAGCCGCGATGAACAATTCGATGCGTATTCAATTCAGCGATCGCGGGAGTAGCATCACTACACATCCACAGGCAGCAACGAATAGTAAATGATGGCGAGAAAGCGAATGGGTAAGGTAATCAGCTTTTCGGGACCGTGAGGAATGTCGCCGCGAAAGGTGAGGGAATCGCCAGGTTCTAGCAGATAGGTGGATTGCCCGTGACGGTACTCGATCGCGCCTTCCAGCATATAAATAAACTCTGTACCGGGATGTTCAAACGTGGGAAACACCTCGGAGGCATCATCCATTGTGATCAAGAACGGCTCAAAGAGTTTTGTGGGTCCCTGGTCATAGGCTAATAGGTGATAAGTATGACCGCGTTTGGTGCCTCGGCGCACCACTTCCATCCCTTCGCCCTGTTTGACCAGTTGAGCACTTCCCGCAGGGATGTTGTAGTTGCGAAACAGCGTTGCCAAAGACACACCGAGAGCACTGGCAAGTTTTGCCAATGTTTCCAGACTCGTAGCCGTTTGTGCGTTCTCAATTTTGGATAACATCCCGCGCGAAATGCCGATTTGTTCGGCAACCTCGGCGATCGTCAACCCATGCTTTTGCCGCAGTTCACGAATGGTATTGCCAAGATAGCGCTCTAGAGCATGTTCAGCGACGTTTCGTTCTAGATTGCTGGTTGTAGCCTCTACCATCGTTACACCTCACGTGCGATCGCGTCACTCCAGACTAGATCGCATCATAGCAGGAAATTTAGTTGACATATATGAATCAAAGACTGCATGATAGTCACTGAAGTTTCCTTAACGGAACGGGAATTTTTCGATGCCCTCTGTACGACGCTACACCTTAACCCTCTCGTGCCCTGATCGCGTGGGCATTGTAGCAGCCGTAAGCACGTTTGTTGCCAGTCATCAGGGGTGGATTGTGGAAGCGCAGCATCACGCTGATCGCGTGGCAGAGCGGTTCTTCATGCGGCAAGAAATTCTCGCTGAGTCACTTCCCTTTGGCATTGAAGCGTTTCGAGCACAGTTTGCGCCGATCGCCGAGTCCTTTCAAATGGAATGGAATGTCACCGACTCCGCACAAAAGAAGCGGGTGGTGATTTTAGTCTCTAAGCTAGAGCATTGCCTGTATGACCTGCTGGCACGGTGGCAAAGTGGCGAACTGGATGTGGAAATTCCCTGCGTGATTTCCAATCATGATGGGTTTCGCAAGTTCGTAGAGTGGCACGAGATTCCCTTCTATCATGTGCCTGTTACGCCCGATACAAAAGCCGATGCCTTTGATAAAGTGATGCATTTGTTTGACCGCGTACAGGGAGATGTGATGGTGTTGGCACGCTACATGCAGGTGCTCTCACCGAAGATGTGCGATCGCTACACGGGCCGCATTATTAACATCCATCATTCGTTTCTGCCGTCGTTTGTAGGTGCTAAACCCTACCATCAGGCGTATGAACGCGGCGTGAAATTGACGGGTGCAACCTGTCACTATGTCACAGCAGACCTGGATGCAGGCCCCATCATTGAGCAGGATGTGATTCGCATTGACCATTCTGATTCGGTAGAAGATCTGGTGCGTTATGGCAAAGATATTGAGAAAGCGGTGCTGGCAAGGGGCTTGCGCTATCACGTGGAAGACCGGGTGCTGGTGCATGGTAACAAAACCGTCGTGTTTCGGTAGGAGATTGCCATGCCATTGCGCTTACTGAAATTTGGTTTCTCCCAAAAGCATCCCGAACCCCGGATGTTTCGGCAGCCCGATCGCCTCAAGTCGAGTTACGACGCGGTAATTATTGGTGGGGGTGGTCATGGGCTGGCTGCTGCCTACTACCTGGCACGCGATCACGGTATACACAATGTCGCGGTGCTGGAGAAAGGCTACCTCGGCGGCGGCAATACGGGACGCAACACCACAATCATTCGTTCTAACTACCTTACGCCTGAAGGCGTGAAGTTCTACGATGAATCGGTGCGGCTATGGCAGGACTTGTCACAAGAGTTTGACCTGAATGTGTTCTATTCCACACGCGGGCATTTTACGCTAGCACACACGGATGCGTCGGTGCGAACCATGCGCTGGCGATCGGAGGTCAACAAGCATTTCGGCATTGCTAGTGAACTGGTGGATGCTGATGCGGTGCAAGATGCCTGCCCACATGTGGATATAACCTGTGGTGGACACGCTCCTATTCTTGGTGCTCTCTACCATGCACCGGGAAGCATTGCCCGCCATGATGCCGTGGCGTGGGGTTACGGTCGTGGAGCCGATCAGCGCGGCGTAGAAATCCATCAACAAACGGAAGTGTTGGGCATTACGACTAAAGCAGGTCGAGTGACAGGTGTAGAAACGTCACGGGGAAAGATTTCCACATCACGAGTTCTCTGTGCGGTCGCTGGATCAACGCCACGATTGCTGGCTATGGTGGGATTGCGATCACCCCTCCACATCCATCCTTTACAAGCAATGGTGAGCGAACCCATGAAAGCATGGCTTGATCCCATCATTGTTTCGGGTAGTTTGCATGTGTATGTCAGCCAAACGGCACGGGGAGAACTGGTGATGGGTGCGTCGCTTGACCCCTACGAGCTACATTCCACCCGATCGACCCTCGATTTTGTAGAAGGCTTGGCAGCAAATATGCTGGAACTTTTTCCCTTCCTGTCGCATGTCAAAGTGGTGAGGCAATGGGCAGGCATGGCAGACATGACTCCAGATTTCGCACCCATTATGGGAAAAACCGCGATCGAGGGTTTTTATTTGGATTCCGGTTGGGGCACCTGGGGCTTTAAAGCAACGCCTGTAGCAGGTAAAACGATGGCATATACAGTGGCGAACGATCGCACCCATGAGCTGATTCAAGACTTTTCTCTCGATCGTTTTGCCAACTATGCTTTGGTGGGTGAAAAGGGTGCGGCTTCGGTGGGACATTAGGGAGTGGGGAGTGGGGAATGGGGAGGGGGGAATTTTGAGTAGTGCTCTGCGCCGACAAGCTAGAGAGTTTTAAGTTGAAAAGTGGGGAGCAGGGAATCGAAATTGAGGAGAGTTTATGGTGCTTGAGGTGGCGATGTTAATGGTCAAAAATGAATTAGAGCAAGCATTTGAAACCTCGTTCAGGCAGGCTTCGCTCTTAATTGCCTCTATGCCTGGGTATGAATCCCATGAACTCCATCAATGCCTGGAAGTGCCCAGAAAGTATTTGCTGTTGGTGAAATGGAATACGCTAGAAGACCATACGATCGGCTTTCGCCAATCATCTATCTATCAAACATGGAAACAGCTTTTGCACCATTTCTATGATCCGTTCCCAGTGGTTGAACATTTTATAGAAGTCGTTAGCTGCAAGCGGCAAGAGTGAATCTTCTAATGAACGTTCGACGCTTATGAAGAAATTACTCTTTGTGTGCGGTAAAAATCGTTTACGTAGCCCGACTGCTGAAACGATCTTCTCGCGCTATGAGGGATTGGAAGTCGAATCGGCGGGGATCGACCGGGACGCAGATACGCCGCTATCTAGCGAGACAATTCAATGGGCAGATGTCATCTTTGTGATGGAAAATGTACACCGGAGTAAGCTCTCAAAAAAGTTTCAGCCTTATCTTAATGGTAAACGGATTGTTTGTTTGGATATTCATGACGAGTATGAGTATATGGAATCGGCTCTGGTAGAACTCCTTGAGAGAAAAGTATTGCCGCTGTTAGGCACCTTTTAGCACTGAAATAGATGGACTGCGATGGGTGGGACTCTGATGGATGGGAAGAAACGATGAAATTAATGGTGTGTCCAATGAATGGTGCTCGACCGATTTCGGAATTTGTGTATGGTGGCGAAGTGCGTCCTATGCCCGATCCACAGACCGTAGATGATGTAGCGTGGGCAGATTATGTGTTTAACCGCAACGGTGCCGCAGGCGTGAAGCAGGAATGGTGGTGCCATACGCCGAGTAATACCTGGTTTCTGGTCGATCGCAATACCGCAACCGATGAAATTCTTCGTACCTATTTGTATGGTGAGGAGGCCGCATGAGCCAACGTCTACCGCCTGTACCAGGGGAGTGGATCGATCGCACCCGACCGATCGACTTCACCTTTGAAGGAATGCATTTTCGGGGGTATGCAGGCGATACCATCAGCAGTGCGTTATGGGCATCAGGACAACGAGTGTTGGGACGCAGCTTCAAATACCATCGTCCACGTGGGCTACTGAGCTTTGCGAATCACGACGTCAACACGCTGATGCAATCTGGTCAGGTGCTGAATGTTCGGGCAGATGTCACACCGTTAGAAGCAGGGATGACGCTCACAGCCATTAATACGGTGGGCGGCGTAATGGGCGATCGTGCCAGCGTTCTCAATTTCTTTTCACCCTTCCTGCCCGTTGGTTTTTACTACAAAGCCTTTCTAGATAAAAAACTCTTTCCCATATGGGAACGCCTGATTCGCCGCATGACGGGCTTGGGTGAAGGTAATCCAGCCACTCCCCACATCCGCACGCCCAAGCGCTACGACTTTTGTGACGTGTTGGTGATTGGTGCTGGGGTCTCTGGTTTGTCAGCCGCACTGTCAGCGGCAAACGCAGGCGCAGATGTAGTCATTATCGATGAGAACGCGAAGGCAGGTGGTTCCGGCGGCTATCAACTGGGTGGCAATTCATCTCACGCTGAGAAAACGGCTGCATTGCTGGATGCGATCGCCTCCCATCCTAACATTCGGTTGTATATAGGCACTCAAGCAGCAGGCTATTACGCCGATCACTGGATTCCCTTAGTCGATCGCGATCGACTTTCCAAGATGCGTGCCAAGTCGGTCATTGTTGCCAGCGGTGCCTACGATCAACCTGCCGTTTTCCACAACAACGATCTCCCAGGCGTGATGTTGGCATCTGCTGCTCAACGGCTCATCTATCGCTATGCGGTCAAGCCCATGCAGCGGGCAGTTGTCTTGGCTGCAAACAGCGATGGATACCGTGCAGCATTAGATTTGGCAGCACATGGAATTGTCGTGATGGCGATCGTCGATCTACGTCCTACTCCCACATTAACGGATCTCATGCAGGCGGCGCGATCGCAAAACATTCCCATCTATACAAATCATTGCATTTACGAAGCAAAGCAAAATCCAGCAGGTGATGGCATTGCCAGCGCTGTAGTTTGTCCGTTTGATGGTAACGAACCACAAGTAGGACAAAAACGGTCGATCGCCTGTGATGGCATTGTCATGAGTGTAGGTTGGGCACCTGCTGCCAATTTGCTGTATCAAGTCGGTGCCAAGATGCGCTTTAATAAACACTTACAGCAGTTTGTCCCAGACGTTTTGCCCGCAGGTGTTTTTGCCTGTGGTCAAGTGAATGGTATCTTCGAGTTTGAGCAGAAAATATTAGATAGCGATAGGGCTGGTAATCTAGCAGCAGCGTTTCTAGGCTTTCCCAATACCGCTCCTGACTCTTCTTCTCTTTCGAGGTGTAACAACCTTCAGCTTACCCAAATCGAGCCGATTTACGAGGGACTGGAACTGGAACAATTAGCACCTTTCGGGGGGCGTGGGGGAGTTAGGACCCCACAAAGCGGGGGGGCGGGGGGAAGTCCCCCGGACAAGATTAGAAACGAAGCCCAAATCTCCATACACGACAATTCGTGTGAAAGTGAGAGTGTTTCTCATCCCTGGCCGATCGTCCCTCATCCCCATCATAAAAACTTCGTAGATTTCGATGAAGACCTGCAACTTAAAGACTTCTACAACGCTGCCCAGGAAGGCTTTGATAATATAGAACTCCTCAAACGCTACACCACCTTTGGGATGGGACCCAGCCAGGGAAAACATTCCAACATGAACGCTTTGCGAATTTTGGCACAGATTACAGGCAAAACTCCTGGTGAAGTCGGTACCACTACCGCACGACCGTTTTTCCATCCCGTGCTTCTCTCCCATCTGGCAGGACGTGGGTTTACACCAGAGCGCCAAACGCCGTTACACAGTCGCCATGCTGCATTAAACGCCAAATTCATGCTCACAGGCAACTGGCGACGACCCGAGTATTACACTCAGGAGGGAAAGAGCCGTGACAAGTGTATTTCTGAGGAAGCGATCGCCGTTCGTACCCGCATCGGTATTATTGATGTCGGCACATTAGGCAAATTGGAAATACGCGGCCCTGATGCGGCAGAGTTTCTAGAGCGAGTCTACACCGGACGCTACGACAGCCTGAAAGTGGGAATGTCGCGCTATGCCCTGATGCTCGATGAAACAGGAGTCATCATTGATGATGGTGTAATCGCACGTTTTGGAACCGAGCATTTCTACTTCACTACCACGACCTCTGGTGCAACAAACATCTACCGTGAGCTGTCGCGCCTCAACACCATGTGGCACTTGGACTGTGGCATTGTGAATACAACAGGTGCACGATCGGCCATCAATCTGGCTGGCCCCCATGCTCGTGAAGTGCTTGCCAAACTCACCAATCTGGATTTGTCCCATAACGCTTTCCCCTACCTTGGCGTACGTCAGGCAACTGTTGCTGGCATTCCTGCTTTATTGATGCGCGTTGGGTTTGTCGGTGAGTGGGGGTACGAAATTCATGTCGCCGCAGACTCGGCGATCGCACTTTGGGATGCTTTACTAAAAGCAGGTGCAGCATACGGCATTAAGCCCTTTGGTGTCGAAGCGCAACGGCTACTGCGACTGGAGAAAGGACACCTAATTGTCGGGCAGGATACCGACGGTTTGACCACTCCGCGAGAAGCTGGTCTGGGATGGGCTGTCAAGCTAGACAAGCCGTTTTTCATTGGTCAACGCAGTCTACAAAGTATGACAAATCCGATCAAACATACGTTGGTGGGCTTTGTGCTAGAGCCATTTCAAGGATTGCCACCGCAGGAATGCCATCTCATTATCGATCGCAATGAAATAGCGGGTCGCATTACCAGCATTGCCTTCAGTCCTTTCTTAAAACAATTTATTGGATTAGCATTTGTGAAACCAGAGTTGGCGACAGTGGGCGATCGCCTTTCCATTCGCCGCGCCGATGGTTCCTTCGTCACCGCAACCATTCATCCCACTCCCTTCTACGATCCCGAAAACCTCCGCCAGAAAGAAGCTATCCAAAAACAGGAGGAAGTCACGGTATGATTCGCCTGAGTCCAATGCATGACCGACTCCAATGCATCAATGGAACGTTGCAAGATTTGAATGGAATGCCAACTCTTCTGTCCGTTCCTGATGAGGTTAGGATAGCCACTCATTTAGGTATCGCTGATGTTTCTTGCCTGACTCGTTTTGGTGTTAAAGGAGCGGATGCAGCCGCTTGGCTATCGAGTCAAGGCATCACAACGCCTGATCGCCCAAATACCTGGAATCCCCTTCCTGATGGTGGCATCATTGCCCGTCTCGGCTTAACAGAATTTTTGATTGAAGACGATTTGCAAAGCCATTTTGCAGTTAATCTAGCCAAACTCTGCCAGCAGCCACCCGCCAAAGTTTATCCCGTCTTACGTCAGGATGCTGCGATCGTCCTTTGTGGTTCAGCAGTCAACGAACTCCTACTGCAAACCTGTAGCGTTAACTTTCGCGTTCTATCATTGCTGGAACATCCCGTCATGCTCACATCAATGGTAGGAGTCGCTGTTACCATCATTCCTGGCGATCGCAATGGCAACCCGTTCTACCGTATCTGGTGTGATGGTACGTTTGGAACATATGTATGGCAAACCTTAGAAGCGATCGTCCAAGAGTTGGGCGGCGGCGTGATTGGTTTAGCAAAACGGATGAGGGATGAGGGATGTAGCTTGCTTCCCGTTGGCGAAGCCTGCCGAAGGCATAGGGTAGGCTAAAAGTTTTGAATTTTGAGCTTGGAATTGGGAAAAACTAAACGATAAAGGATGAAGGATAAAGGCTAAAAGTTCTGAGTTAATTCAAGTGCCCTCGAATCTCTTGCTTCCCCTGCTCTCCTTGCTTCCCCTCCCCTCCCCTCTGCTTCCTGCCCACTGACTACTAACTTCAAGGAACCTATTCATGTCTCCAGAAACGGCAAAAAAATTCCTAGCAGATAACCACGTTAAGTTCGTCCTAGCGCAGTTTGTGGATATGCACGGTACCGCCAAAACAAAGGCCGTGCCTGCATCCCATTTTGATGACATTCTCGACCCAGGTGCAGGGTTTGCAGGGTTTGCGGTTTGGGGCTTGGCGCAGCAACCGAATAGCCACGATTTCATGGCGATCGGCGATCCATCAACCTTAACGCTTGTCCCCTGGATGCCAGGATTTGCGCGGATGGTTTGCGTCGGTCATGTAGATGGACAGCCTTATCCTTATGATGCACGATTTGTGCTGATGCAGCAGCTAGAACGGCTGAAGCAAAAGGGTTGGACGTTTTACACCGGATTGGAACCTGAATTTGCCCTTCTGCAAAAAGATGCTCAGGGACACATTTTTCCGGCTGATACCACCGATACGCTAGAAAAACCCTGTTATGACTACAAAGGACTTTCTCGCAGTCGTGCCTTCATTGAAAAACTGGTGGAAAGTTTACAAATCGCGGGTTTTGACGTGTATCAAATTGATCACGAAGATGCCAATGGTCAATTTGAAATCAATTATACGTATACGGATTGCCTCACGTCCGCCGATCGCTATATCTTTTTCAAAATGGCTGCGTCTGAGATCGCCAAAGAAATGGGATTGATTGCGACCTTCATGCCCAAGCCCTTTTCTAATCGGACGGGCACGGGAATGCACATGCACATGTCCATGTCTGACGGCAATGCCAATCTCTTTGCGGATGACAGCGATCCTCGCCAGTTAGGACTGTCCAAATTGGGTTATCACTTCCTTGGTGGTTTACTGGCTCATGCACCAGCGCTCACTGCCATCTGTGCGCCTTCCATCAACTCTTATAAGCGATTGGTGGTAGGACGTGCACTCAGTGGTGCAACTTGGGCACCTGCTTACATTACCTACGGCGACAACAACCGCTCCAGCATGGTTCGCATTCCAGGGGGACGGCTCGAATTTCGTCTAGCTGATGGTTCCTGTAATCCTTATTTGGCAGCGGCTGCCGCGATCGCCGCTGGGCTTGATGGTATCGAAAAAGAACTCGATCCAGGCGATCCGTACAACATCAATCTCTATGATCTTTCCGAAGCCGACCTTAAGGACAAAGGCATCAAGACCCTACCGCAGAGCTTAAAGGAAGCCGTTGACGCCCTCGAAGCAGATACCGTTATTACCGATGCCCTTGGCCCACTTGCTGCCGAATTTATCAGCCTTAAGCGTATGGAATGGGTCGAATACATGCGCCACGTTTCCGCATGGGAAGTGCAGCGGTATTTAGAATTTTTCTAAGGGAGGAGGCAGAAGATTGTGGGTGGGAAGTGGTCAAAGCTAAATTTAAAGCTCAGATTTTTTGCCCTTTATCCTTCATCTTTGTCTTCTCCTGCAACTCAAAACTTTTAGCCTTTAGCCTTTAGCCTTTCTTCCAACTCAGAACTCTTAACTCAAACCTATTCCCTCTATGTGCGGCATCGTCGGCTTACTGGTCAAAAATCCATCACTACGATCGTCTCTCGGTGAACTCATGGTACCCATGCTCATCGGTATGAGTCAACGCGGCCCCGATTCTGCTGGACTCGCCGTTTTTACTGACGCTCTACCAGACAACCAGCGCAAATATAGCCTCTACTCTGGTAGTATCCATACAAATGGTAACTTCAACTGGTCAGAACTGGCACAGGCATTTCAAACCCATTTCAACGCGACGCCCGAACTTCAAATTCACGGAAATCAAGCCGTGCTTACGGCTGAGCTTACTCCCAACACTGTTAAGCAATGGCTACAAAAGCACTATCCATACATCCATCTTCTTTCAACTGGGCGAGCGATAGATTTGTACAAAGATGCGGGAAGTCCGACTAGCATTGCCGATCGCTACCACTTCCAAGATCTACAAGGCTCTCATCTCGTCGGGCATACCCGCATGGCAACGGAATCGGCGGTTACGCCTGCCCACGCTCACCCTTTTACCGCAGGCGAAGACTTCTGCCTTGTCCATAACGGTTCCCTTTCCAATCCCTATGAAATTCGTCGCAAGCTTGAACATCACGGCATCCACTTTGAAACCGACAATGACACCGAAGCCGCCTGTCGCTTTCTCGAATGGCGAATGCAGGAAGGTGATGATTTGAAAGCAGCCATTCAAAAAGGCTTTGAAGCACTGGATGGTTTCTATACTTTTCTCATGGGCACTGTTGATCAGTTGGCGTTGGTACGTGATGCTTTTGCCTGTAAGCCTGCTGTAGTCGCCGAAACCGATGATTATGTGGCGATCGCGTCCGAATTTCGATCGCTCGCCCATCTTCCCCACATTAACCACGCCCACATCTACGAACCCGCACCAGAGGAAATGTACGTATGGACGGTGTAACCTTCGACCTCGCTCAAACACCCCTGCGTGAAGTCAATCGCTTTCTCCATCAACCATCCAGCAACCAATCCATCCGTATTCTAAATCCCAACGGTGCTCACAACATTGCAGTAGGTTTAGATGCGCCGATGGAAGTCGAAATTGTGGGTCATGCAGGCTATTACGCCGCTGGTATGAACAAGCTCGCAAACGTCACCATTCTGGGTAACGTCGGTCCCGGTGTTGCCGAAAATATGATGTCAGGACGAATCCACGTCAAAGGCTTTGCCTCCGTTTCCGCCGGAGCGTCGGCTCAGGGTGGATTACTCGTTATCGATGGTGATGCCAGCCTGCGTTGTGGCATTTCGCTTAAAGGGGCAGATATTGTGGTAGGCGGCAGTGTCGGCAGTTTCTCCGCCTTCATGGCACAGGCAGGACGCATCGTGATTTGCGGCAATGCAGGCGATGCCCTCGGCGATTCTCTCTATGAAGCCGTCATCTACGTGCGTGGTGCCATCAAATCGCTCGGTGCCGATGCTCAGATGGAACCCATGACCGATGCCGATTACGAAGTGGTGGGTGAGCTACTTACCAAAGCAGGTTTTTCTCACGATCCGAAGGAATTCAAACGCCTCGCCTCAGCCAAGCAGCTTTATCACTGGAATGCAGATGCTAATCAGGAGTATTAAAAAGATTCGCAGTTGTTAAAAAACTTATGGGCTATTACAACAGTTTCTCCGTGTTGGCATTTACTGGCTTCGCTTTAGTTTTGTCATCATACGGTTCAGCGTATTGTCCAGAACTGTTACAAGTTCAGCAAGTAGTCAGTCAAAGTTCTACGCAATTAAAAACAACTGATTTGAATACGTCTGCCACCTCTGTTGAAGAAGAGGCAATATACACACGTCCGAAAAGTGAAAAACCTGCAAAATTTGAGAATCAACAGAAAGCCTTAAAACATGGCTGTAAACTTCAACATCTTAAGGGTAAAATTCAGGAAAGCTGTGTTATTCAGACATATACTATCTCGCATGACTTCATTCTTGATATTTACGATAGGAGTAATCGAGGTGAATTTATTAGGACTGATAGTCTTATACTACGTTCACATTATATTGGAGGGGAAATTCAGTACAAAGATCTGTTAGGAGATGGTAAGAAATCTATTTTGGCTCCTCTCAAAACGGGGGGTACGGGAATTGAACTGACTATTGTAGTGATAATCGTTTTTAATAAGCGTCAGTTCCAGCTTGTGGCAGCGGAGCCATTAACATATGGCAATTCCGCTGGTGGTTGGGATCTAATAAAGTTTACAGCCAACTATAAAATTAGAAATGAAGGAACTCAAAATGTTTCTTTAGTTTTTACGCCTGAATATATGTATATCTCACAGCACCCTAGAAAGCCTAAAAGAATCACAAAAGTTTTCTGGGATGATGAACTTAAGTGGAATCAAGAAAAGTTCTCTTTTTATGATCGTCAGCTAGAAGAATATAAAGCTGAACGTTCAATCTTTTTTATGCAAAAGAATATTTCTCGCATAAGGGCAACTATTTCTGAACAAAATCTAACTGATTTTGATAGGGACAGTTGGATAAAAACGAAGGTTGGAGAAGTTACGGCAGAGCAAAATTAAGACATTTGGTCATCAGGAAAACCTATTATGCTATTAGTGAATATGAACAACGCTCAATCCCATCAACCGCTTTCGCTCGAAGCTTCCTGGGGCTACGACAGCCGCATGATTAGCTACATTCAAAATGCAGCAGCGCATGGTCTGTATGAAATTCGTGGGTTGGGTGCCAAACGTCGCTTACCTCACTTTGATGACCTGGTGTTTTTGGGGTCATCTCTCTCGCGGTATCCCCTGGAAGGCTATCGGGAAAAATGCACCACTAAAACCATCTTGGGCACGCGATATGCCACAAAACCTATTGAATTGGAGATTCCCATCACGATCGCAGGCATGAGTTTCGGCTCCCTCTCTGCCAATGTCAAAGAAGCACTGGGGCTTGCCGCAACTGCTGTCGGCACCTCGACGACTACAGGCGACGGTGGCATGACTCTTGAAGAACGGCTTTCCTCTAAGACCTTAATCTATCAGTGTTTACCGTCTCGTTATGGGTTTAATCCTGATGATGTGCGAAAGGCTGACGCGATCGAAATCGTCATTGGTCAGGGCGCAAAACCGGGCGGTGGTGGGATGTTACTGGGGCAAAAAATCAATCCTCGCGTAGCACAGATGCGTACTTTACCCGAAGGCGTAGATCAACGCTCTGCCTGCCGTCACCCCGACTGGACAGGCCCCGACGATCTCACCATCAAAATTCAAGAACTGCGAGAACTCACGGATTGGGAAAAACCCATCTATGTGAAAGTGGGAGCCTCGCGCACGTTCAACGATGTGAAACTTGCCGTGCATTCCGGTGCGGATGTGATTGTGGTGGATGGTATGCAGGGCGGGACAGCAGCAACCCAATCGGTCTTTATTGAACATGTGGGCATTCCCACACTCGCAGCCGTGCGTCAGGCAGTGGATGCCCTCGAAGATCTGGATATGAAAGGCAAAGTTCAATTGATCGTATCTGGTGGCATTCGCACAGGAGCCGACGTGGCGAAGGCGATCGCGATGGGTGCTGATGCTGTTTCGATCGGGCAAGGCATTCTCATTGCGTTGGGCTGCAATAGCGAAACCTACATCCAGCAAGGCGAACACCACTCGGCGGTGGAAGATTACGCGGCCATCGGCACCGCTCCCGGTTATTGCCATCACTGCCACACTGGAAAATGTCCTGTTGGTGTCACCACCCAGGATCCCCTTTTGGAGAAGCGGTTAGAACCAGAGGTGGGTGCGCAACGAGTAAAGAACTATCTGCAAACGCTGAATATGGAACTGACCACGATCGCTCGCGCCTGCGGGAAACAAAACATCCATCATCTGGAGCGCGAAGATCTGGTGGCCCTCACTGTAGAAGCCGCTGCAATGGCACGATTGCCCCTCGCTGGTACGCCCTGGATTCCAGGTTGGCAATAAGTGGCAAGGCAGAGGGCAGGAGGCAGAAGTTACTTTTTCAACATTAGAGGATGTCTGAGAAGTGTCTGAGACGCTGCCTTCGCCCCCTCTATCCCCCAATTCTGGGGGACTTCCATCTCAGAACCTCTCAAACTTGGGGGGCAGGGGGGCAGTTCGGGCAACAATTCATGCCTTTTAAGACATCCTCTTATGCAAAAACCGCCTGTCTTTTGACCCTGCTTTAGTGAGACAGTGATCAAACCAGGCGGTTAGCGTTAGAAGGTAGGGTTTTGGGCGGCTGTTGGCGCAAACAGCCGCTTACGCATGGCTCACCTCAGCAACAGGTACGCTTTGATGTGCATAGCCGTTACCATTCTCTTCATAGTGGGCTGTTTTACCATTTTTTCCGTTTTTCCCGTTGGTGTGACCGTTGCCCTTACGAGGTTGGATCACGCCATAGCCACCATGATTACGTTCATAGATGACATTAATCTCACCTGTTTCACTATTCAGGAACATATAGAAGTCATGATCCACGAGTTCTAACTGCTCCAATGCTTCCTGCGTTGTCATGGGAGGCATGGCAAAATATTTGGTTCGCACAACCTGATGAGGCAAGGCTGGCGATCGATCTTGCAAAAGATCAGCCACTACTGGCTGATCACTCAACACCTCTGCTGTTTTCACCGAAGCATGGCTCTGAGCGTGACGTTTCTCCTTGTATTTACGAAGCTGGCGGCAAATCTTATCGGCAACTAAATCGATACTGGCATAGAGGCTCTCGCTACCTTCTTCAGCGCGGACGATCGAACCGTTAACATAAATCGTGACCTCAGCCGTCTGTTTAGAGTTAATGCGGGGGTTCTTAGCAACAGACAAATGGACATCAACTTCAGTCGTTAAGTTTTGGTAGTGGTTCACCGCCTTTTCGATCTTGCTGGTCACGTACTCACGTAACGAATCAGTAATTTCGATATTTTTGCCCTGGATGACAAGCTTCATAAACGAGCTTCCTCCCCTGAACGAATGGGTGTATCCATTCACCCTAGCACTTTGTATTCTGCACAACAGGGGACGTTAGAATGTTTTGCAAGCCTTGACAATTCTTGATTAGAACACCCTTCATTTTTTGCAAAGTTGCGTTGGAACCCCCTTGATTTTTTGATGAGTTTGAACCAGTGATACAACGCATTGATGAGATGTCACTACCGCACGGCGATCAATCAGAACGTCGTCTTTGCCAGCTTTATCAAAAGGGTATTGTCCCGTATACGACCGCCTGGGAATGGCAGCGATCGCTAGTAGACAATCGTCGCCAAAATCCGCACCTTAATGATGTGCTGCTTTTGCTGGAACATCCCCCCACGTATACATTGGGACAGGCAGCCAGTCCTAAATTTCTCAAATTCGACTCAGCGCAGGCTGAATGGGAACTGCATCGAGTCGAGCGCGGTGGTGAAGTCACATATCACTGCCCTGGACAACTAGTGGGCTACCCCATTTTAAACCTGACCTACTATCAGAAAGATCTGCACTGGTACTTACGCCAATTAGAGGAAGTGCTGCTCTGCGTATTAGCCAGCTACGGGTTGCGAGGGGAACGACTGCCAGGTTTGACGGGTGTATGGATTGGCGATCGCAAAGTTGCTGCAATTGGCATTAAAGTAGGCCGTTGGATCACGATGCACGGTTTTGCGCTCAATATTTGCCCCGATCTCAGCGGGTTTGATCGCATTGTGCCGTGTGGGATTGCTGATAAGGCAGTAGGCAGTCTAGAGCAATTTGTGCCCAGTGTGTCGTTTGAACAGGTACGGAAGCAAGTGGCGATCGCCTTCGCTGAAGTTTTTCAGGTCACACTCGTTGAGGAGCAACAATCAGACCTTAGGGGCGCTGCTGAACCAAAGCCTTTACAATCCCCACAAGACGAGTGATATTTTGCTCCTGCCGTTTTGCCGTTTCAGATTGTTGCTGCGCCAATTCTTTAGTTTTAGATTGCTGTTGCGCTAACTCTTTAAGGTCAACCTCTACAATCCCCACCAAACGGGTAATATTCTGCTCTTGCCGTTTCGCTGTGTCAGATTGCTGCTGCGCCAATTCTTTGAGTTCGGCAAACCCTGTCGTCACGACCTCTGTTAAATGCCCAATCTGGCCAGTGAGCAAGTCAATCTTCTGATTCTGCTGCTTGTTCGACTGACTCAGTTCAGCCGTTGACTGAACCAAGACAGTGAGTAGATGCTGTGTTGTAGAGTTTCCATCTCCGCTATTCATAACCCAGTAGTGCGTGATTTTTTCCAGAGTTTAACCTGAATCCCTCAGCAAGAGCACCGATCGCATCACACCGCAGACAGTCCAAACCAGCAACTCTTGTGCATAATTCTTGTGCATAATTCTACAGAGGTCAAAATTTTCGATACTTAACAAAGCCTTCGTATCTTACTGCTGCCGCAAAAATGCTAATAACTCTCGGTTCACGGTTTGAGGCGCTTCCTGTTGAATCCAGTGCCCGCAATGCGGCACCATCGTGAGCTTGAAGGGGGCATGGACAAGTTGGTCAAGCTCTTTAATCATGTTCTGGCTCAGCAGTGGATCCTCTTCACCCCACAGCACCAGGGTTGGTGCCATCACAAGATTTGGCGTGCGTCCAAAGTCTTTGAGCCAACTCCAGGGCGAAAGCATTTGGCGATAGTAATTGAGCGCAGCAGACAACGCCCCTGGCTTCTCCAAAGCCGATTGGTAAAGCTTCGTTTCTTCTCTGGAAAACGCACCTTTGCGAATAGCCTGCCCCTGAAACAAGTTACTGACAAATTCTTTCAGATTTTGCTGAATCAACCACTCTGGGATGCCAGGCACCTGGAAGGCAAGCACATACCAACTGCGGCGCAACTGGTCAAGATTGCTGACCATTTCTTGTACAAAGCGTTGCGGTGGTGCTGCATTTAGAATGGCTAAGCGGTTGAGATACTGAGGAAACTTCTGTGCTAAATGCCACGCGATCGTGCCGCCCCAGTCATGCCCTACGATGTGTGCACGGGCGTACCCCAAGCTTTCAATCAACCCTCGGATATCAGCGCTAAGCGTGTCTAAGTCATAACCACTGGAAGGTTTATCTGATTCGTTATAGCCCCTTAAATCGGGCACAACAACCTTAAAGTGGCGGGCGAGCGCAGGAATTTGAAACCGCCAAGAATACCAGAATTCAGGAAAACCGTGCAGGAGTAACACAAGTTCGCCGTCCCCCTGGGTGACACAGTGCAGGCGGATACGATTTGTTTCAACAAAATGATGTTGCCACTCAGAAGACAGCGCTGTCATAGAAAAGTGTGGAGTAAGGGAGCGCAAAGGGTGCTCTGATAACTTGATTTGACAAAGGAAATTGATGCAGTGCCATCAGTGAAAATCGTTAGATGCGTCCTGTGTCAGGAGAACTCTTTAACACCTTCAACAGCATTACTTCTCCAGGCTATCATTTCGCCCAGTACGGCGACCATACGTGATTACCGCTTGCAAGCGAACGGGCGATCGTCATAAGCACTGAGTTTCTCACTTTGTATGCGTGCCACCTGTTCGTTTAGCTTACAGCATTCGCTTACTGCGGGGGACGCAGCGCTCCGCGACAAAGCGTAAACAGTCCTGCAACACCCAGGCAAACAAACCAAATGTACGTATACCTGTCATGATGCAGTTGCTGCGCTGAGTGGAGTTCAGGGTGCAATGCCGAAAGGTAAAGCAACAGCAAGGCCATTGCCAGCGCGCCAAAGCCAGTGAAGCACAAGCCCACTTTAATACGGGCAGGCTGAAGGTCAATGGCATTCGATCGCGTCCAGGTCAATCTGTGCCAACCAGGTCATCGACTCTTCTGCTGCAAGCGACGTTTCACCTGTAATTAATGGCTAGTAGTTAATGGCTAGTGCTTTGGGCAACACACGCACAATGGCAGTTCAAGTTTGGCAGCGGAGCGATCGCTCTGTATGGTGCAGCTAGACGAGTAGTTTCCTCCAAACCGAATGCATACACATCGCCATCCATACTCTATTTTGAGACGCAGCCTTTGGTTCAAATTTCATAGGGACGAATGACATCAACAGGCTTGGTTGCCTGTCTATTATCAAAGCGAACCGCCACGTCTGGCATCTGGCACAAGCATCTAACGAAAGCGCCGATGAAAGATTACGCTGCTCCTAACCGTGGAGTAAGGGTGGCGTAAGACGTTTTACATACCCGTTGACCGTGAACCGTGATTTCATCCCCAGAATAGAGCCTTTTACTTTCTGATACCTCATCCTCCAGCAGGGTGATCTACATCACAAAAATGTAAAGTTAACGTAAAGTTTTGATGAAGTGCCTAAAAAAGCACAAATTAGCTTCAATCAGCGGAACGCCCTTTAATCGGTGCTTTGCTAGCTTTGTTTGACTACAAGTTACTCACTAGTTTGGGCGAGGTCGGTTGAATCCCTGATCCCCAAAGCAAAAAGTTCGTGATAGTCTGTTGCAGTTCTTAAGCAAAGGAGCAAATGCAGAAAGACTACGAGTTATGAGAAATGTCAAGTGAAGATTTTTGACTATTAATCAAGATTTCTTGGCTGGTTCAAATCTCCCTTTGGCATATGCCCTTCACACGTGGATGTATGAATCAAAATGTTCTTAGTGGTTTAACTGCCACCTTGTTTATGACCACGCTTGGACTGCCGCTAGCTAGCAGCGCAACTCCAGCCAACGCCGTTAACCAGGTGTCTGAGGCTACCTCTAGCCCAGTATCGAGCCAGTCTACAATACCTGACTCAACGCAAGGTGACGTAGCAAGCAACCCCGATCAACAGCTCGCTCAAACGTCTGTCAGCGCTCAAGCAGCTGCCAAAGTTGTTGAGACAAGTGCTTTTAGCGCAACAGCTCATCCAGATCTGCAGCCTACACGCGCTGTCGTCAAGCTTGGTGAGCAACAGTCTCAGATGACCAATACCTCTGCTGACCTTGAGGCGATCGCGAAAGTTCAAGCACATGACTTGGCAGGTCGCAACGCTGCCACCCTTTATGTTCGTAATATTCCCATCCTGACTTTTGTCGGTTCTGGCAAAGCGCAAGCAACGAAAGTGAAGATGGGAATTCAACAGGCGGCTTCGACAACGGCTAATAACACCATTGCCGCCGCAAAAGCGCTCGAAGATACCAGCGCATCTGATGTGCCCCTTTCCCCTAGAGCACAGCCCCAAACAGCGAGCAAGGTAGAGGCTGATGCATCCCTTTCCCAAAACGATCCCGTTTTAAGAGCCGCCGCGATCGCAGCCAGAATTAATCAACTTAACCGCGAAGGCATCGATGCCAAAGCCATTACCGTTAGCTGGAATACGCAAGCTAACAAAGCGGCTCCTACAGGTGAGCGTTACACAATTAAGGCTAATAAAACCCTGATTGCTATTGTTGACGCAAACACCATGCTGCCTGACTCTACCCGTAGCTTGGAGAAAGACGCACTCCAAGCAACCAATCGTTTGCGACGCTTATTGGGTAATGCAGCCCCACTTTCCAGCGTGTCTGGTAAGCCGAATGGTTGGACGCAAGTTGCGGTTGGTGCGATTCGACAGCGACTGATCGGTATGGCTTCGTGGTATGGTCCTGGGTTTCACGGTAGCCCCAGTGCTAGCGGTGAGCCATTCAACCAAAACGCCATGACGGCAGCACATAGATCCTTGCCTTTTGGCACTCAGGTGCTTGTCACTAATTTGGCTAACGGTCAGTCGGTTGTTGTGCGAATTAATGATCGGGGTCCCTACGCGGGCGATCGTGTTATTGATTTGTCTACAGCAGCAGCTCGTGTCCTCGGATTAATCCAGTCTGGGGTTGCCCCTGTACGTCTTGATGTGATCGACAACAGCCCCAGAGCAATCACGGCTGCTGGTAATTAGAACACGGCACTTCTAAGAGATGCCGTAGCCCGTCGGTACAAGCTGCTATCGTTTCTGATGCCATCTCGGCTGTCTCGTTTTTGCTGTCTTATAAAAGAGACCAGCAACGTTGGTCAGATGACAAAAGATAAGGCTTTCAAGCTGCATGCCTTTGAAGTCTTCGCGCTTAAATGCAAGCTGGCCTAATGGGCCATTTTGCTAACTGCCGCAGCGGAGACAGTTTTTCATCTGCCATAGCGGTGAGGCTTGATGTCTGCGCTGCGGTTAAATCAATCGTCTTTATCTGAGTCAACGGTCACATCCGCTTATAACGGTTGTTGCTTGGCTAAGCCACAGTTCTTTAAGAACGGGTATGGGGGTTGGAGTGTCGGGTGTGATTAATGTAACCGAAAGTGGCTGCAATTCTCTGCGGCTCTACCTTGAGGTCGCCTTTGCTTTACTTTAGAAGGCTTGTTTAATTAGAGTATCCCGATCGCAAGCTTAGCCCTTTGAGTGGATGGACACTTTCTGAACTGGTAAGCCCCTTGGACTGTATTAGAACGCCAAAGTTGCCCAAGCCCATCGGGTTGATAAGAAGATGCAAGGCGTTGCGCTGGTGCAGTAGGGTTTGAATCGCTTGAGGCTTGGTGGCTGTGGATTGGCTGAGTGCAACCATCCGATCGCCTAAACCCAGTGCCATTAGAAAGAGGCTTTGCTGGGTAAAGCCGATCGCCTGCAAGCCAGATGCTTCTCCCTGACGGATTAAAGCCGTGAAATCAACGTGAGCTGTGATGTCCTGCTGCCCAATGTGGAGATAGGGATTTGAGTGGTGTGTGTGCTGGTAATAGCACTGCAAGGTTCCCTGATTACGAGTCGGGCTGTAGTAGCGATCGCTGGTATACCCATAATCAATAGTGAGAACATAGCCACGTTGAAGGCGATCAGCAACGTTTTGCAGCCACTCCAGCGCGTTCAAATTCACTTCGCTACGATAGCGATCGAGATAGATCGCAGCATCTAGCTGAACGCCGACCAACTCGAAGTACTCCGCTAACCTGGGTGTGGACAGTTCGCCACTAACCTCATCAAACTGCACCATACCATCCTCACCCTCGACAAGGGTGATGTAAAGCTCTTGTAGTTGCCCTGCTGCCAGGGTGATTTGATGCACAGGAAAAGCATCCACCAATTCATTAGAAAAGAAGCAGCCTGTGACTGAGTGAAGCGGGATCTCATCAAGGCTGTACCAGTGGAGAGGCACATCGGGCACTTCTGAGGCGTTGAGTTGCCGCTTCTGCTCAGCAATGAGTGCAGCAGCCCGCTCTACAATGACGTATTCAAGCGATCGCAAAAATTCAGGGTACTGGCGCTGGATGTAGCGCAGGATATCAACTGCTAGCAATCCTTGTCCGGCCCCCATTTCAACTAAGGTAAATGGGGTCGGATGCTGCATGACTTCCCACATTTCCACAAACTGTTCGGCTAGCAATTCACCGAAGTCTGCGCCCAGATGAGGTGACGTGAAAAAGTCACCGCGCTCACCAATGATGGCTGCATTCGTCGCGTAGTATCCGTGTCGTGGGTGGTACAACGCTAAATCCATATACTCAGCAAAGGTCAGACGCTGCTGAAAGCTCTCAGCAAGCTGTCGAGCGATCAGCTTACTGAGAGCCAAGTTATTATCATGCTTGTCAAACTCCGCTGCCATAACCACCACTCATAGCGGTCTCTATTTTGGCATAGGTAGACGTTGTGACTGAGTGAATGCACCATAGATTGTCGATCGTATCTATTTAATTGTCTCAACACCACACTCCCAAGGCGGTAAAACAGGCCATTACAGCTCAGCTTGAGTTGCAAACTCAGTCGAACCGGCGTCAAACGTGATCGCAAATTGTGCCTGAGGCTGCGACTGCATCAAAACCTTAAGGTAAGCTTCAGCATCCGGACGACGGCGAAACCGGGTAATTGTGAGATGCTTTAGGTTTGGCAGCAGTTTGTGAATGACCCACGGACTCAGTTGTTGTTGGTAGCTCATTGGTTTCGTTCTATGGCTAATGGGTTTATTGCTGATGGCTGCAGCTCACAGCAGTGAACTGTTGGTGAGACAGGGATTCAACGCGACGAAAACTACGTCATTGAATTTCAGTCAAACGCTATATGTAGCCGTTCACTTTCAGCGTCACTACTATAGATAGCGGTTAACGCTTTAAACTGCAAGCATTTTACAAAATAAAATATTTTTCAGCGCTTAATTTCAGCGCCTGAGAGGTTGTGATTGCAGCACAGTAGGGCATTACAAGCACTCAAGGTTATCCTGAGCAAAACTTAGCGTTAGGGCAAGTTTTACCAGCGTTTATGACAGGTACCGAGTGTTGCGGGCGCGGCTTATGATGAATCACAACGAAAGCCGCTGTAAGACTACTACCTGTTACGTCACACTATCCCTAGTAGGCTAGCCAGCAATGCTTTTTGCGCGTGCATCCGGTTTTCAGCTTGATCCCACACCCGCGATTGAGATCCTTCTATCACTGCATCGGTGATTTCTTCACCCCGGTGGGCAGGCAAACAGTGCAGCACGATCGCCGACTTATCGGCATGGCTTAATAACGATTCGCTGACCTGATAAGGCTGAAAGATTGGAATGCGCGTTTCTGCGAGCGCTTCTTGCCCCATGCTTGCCCACACGTCGGTATACACAACCTGAGCACCTTTAATAGCAACCAGTGGGTCGAGCGTGACAATAACTTCGGTCTTGCCGTTGGCGATCGCTTGCGCCTTTTGGACGATCGCATCCATAGGGCGATAGTCTGGTGGCGACGCAACGCGCACATGGATCCCCGTCATCGCACAACCGAGCATCAGCGAATGCGCCATATTGTTTCCGTCCCCCATGTAGGCCAGCGTCAGTCCATTGAGGTCACTGAATGACTCTTGTATCGTTTGCAGATCAGCAAGCACCTGGCAGGGATGTTCTAAGTCGGTGAGGGCATTGATGATGGGAATGGTGGCGTAGCTTGCAAAGGCTTCCAGATCGTGCTGGTCGAATGTGCGGATAGCCAAAATATCGAGATAGCGATCAAGCACTCGCGCTGTATCTGATAATGGTTCGCCACGACCGACTTGCGTGACATTGGGGTTCAAATCTAGCACCTGCCCACCAAGCTGGTACATAGCGGCTGAAAAGCTGACGCGAGTGCGGGTGGACGCTTTGTAAAACAGAAGTCCCAGGATTTTTTCGCACTTCGGTTTGAGCGTTCCCGCTTTTAAGGCGGCGGCTAACTGCAAAAGCTCGTATAGCTCGTCTGTTTTCAAATCCGCCAAACTAAGTAGATCCCGCCCTTTCAGTGCCCCCATTGCGTCTCACTCTCCAAGATTTTCCTCAAAACCCTATCAGATCTGCATCCGTTCGCCTAGCGGTCTTCCTGAAAAAGATCTACGGCAACCGTTGAGCAGCGCACTTGTCGCTACCGCAACCTCAACATTCATCAAAAATGTCAACAAACGTTTAAAACGTAGCTTGCAATACAGAAAAAATCTTATATTTATAGATGGCGGGGTGCAAGCTCCGCGTCAACTGTATCCTTTGGGGCCACTATCATATGACAAATGTACTTCATCTCAACGATCGACATAGACTGGACAGTCACCAGGACAGCATCATGGCTTCTTTAGCTCACCGTCTGGACGTTGCAAGAGCCAACAACAACCCTCATTTAGTCGCGCTGCTAGAGCGAGAGGAGCAGCAGGTTGCGCCTCAGAAAACAACTGGAGCAGTCCAATTACACCGCAACTGGTGGACAACCATGACCCAGTTTGTTGCCAATCGACTTTTTGGTGGCTCAGAGCTGCAAGTGTGTGAAATTGTGGACGGTCGCGATCGCTGGTGGGTCGCATCTAATCCGCAGACAGGGCAATTTGTTTACGCAGACTCTGAAGCAGAACTGCGTCTTTGGATTGAAGAGAACTACAAGGGTCGGTAGTTAAGATTAAGCTACTGCTTGCTAGATAAGGATGGGAATTAAAACACTTGTTTCTACACTTGCTTTGTCAAGCACACTTTCTCGATCGCATAATCAAACCGTTCATCTCTCTCTTAACCGCTTAAATCTAGCTATTAACTAAGCTATGTAGCAATAGCCAATTCATCGTGTGATGACGCTTCTCTGAGATCAATTTTTAAGAGAGCGTTACCACTACGCAAAGTAGATTGCTTTGTCCGTTCAGGGAGGGACGGAAGTAGGGATAAAGACCCGAAGGAACGCGCTTCATTCTCTTAGCAGGATCTATGGAGCGTTGATATGAAAACGCAATGGCAACGATATAAAGAACTAGAGTTATTGCCTGAAGGGGCAGCAGAACCACAAACAATTTACTCGCCGTTAATCGCTTATTTAGATCAACGTTGGCGATCGCTACTCAACCGTCGCGCTGCTCTACTTGACTATGAGTATCAGGTGGAATATTTAGAGCGGCGGCTGAGCTTGCCGTGCTCTCAAACCATTGAGAAACACTCGCTGTTGAGAAAGCTCTGGCACTGGTTGAACCAGCCAATTAACTTTGAGCATTCGTTCTCGCCATCAGAGCCTGAAATTCAACAAACGCTGGATCGGACCGGGCAAACCTGGTGGAAAGTTTACGATCCCCTCACTGGGCAGACGGCCTATTTGGAATCAGAAGCGGAAGTCCACATCTGGCTTGAAGAACGCCTCTATCACTAGTCAAGCTTTTATTAGTCAGATTCTTGTTAGTCAGGCTTCGAATTTTCGCTCATATGCAGAGTTCAGGATACAGAATTTAGCCTTTAAGAGTCAAGGCAAGTCAATGCCTTGCCTTGACAGAATGTGTCACATTCTCAATTTAATGTGGTTAATCTGATACGAAGATCATTTTGTTGTCAGCTATGAGCGATCGACATCACCAAAAGCTGATCGCTGATAGCCTCACATTGAATCTTGCTCACACTGATTTAGGGCTACTATCTTAATGCCTACAGCCAGTTTTATGTGGGCAAACTAATCTTTTGTGCAACGTTCGATAAAGTCAATCATCTCGCGCATTGAGCCTGGTTTTGTGACGACCAAAATGGTTGAGCCTGCTTCTAAAACCGTGTTGCCATTTGGAATAGACAGGTTCATTTGTGGATGCGGCTGATAACCAATGATGAGTGAGCCAGATGGGAAACGAGGATCGTGGGCAACTTCTGCTACGCTTCGATCGACCACATTGCAGCACTCAGGAACAGCAAGTTTTAGCACTTCTATTTGTCCTTGCTCAAAGTGCATCATCGATTCTACCTGAGGGTATTCGATCGCGTTTGCCATCGTTGAAACGGCAAGATCGATCGCGTTGACGACATGGGTAGCCCCAGCAATGCGATACGGTTCTGCAAAATCTCGATGCCGCATGCGAGCCAGAATATGATGCACGCCATTGTGCTTTGCCAGCGTAATCATTGCCAAATTCAGCGCATCGTTTCTTAGGACGGCTGCTAATGCATCTGCCTTGCGAATCCCGGCTTCCAGCAAAACACTGGTATTGACGGCACTGCCTTCAAACGCCATCACCCCCAACTGTTCTCGCGCGTAGCGGCAGGCCGATGGATCAATATCAATCATGGCAACCGTGTGCCCCAGATCGATCAATCGCTGGGCCAATCCCAATCCGACTAAGCCTGCGCCACCAATAAGGACATACATCGCTTAAATTGCCTTTATGTCTGAAGGAGTCCATACCACGATAACCTGACTCTCCTCACACGCAGCCTCCTGGTTGACTGACAAATCTTTTAGCAATCACCTGCCTCGTCTTGCATTAAAGTGCGAACTAACAGCAGGAAGTCCTCTGAAGAAGACTGCAAGAGACTTGCAACCCGTTACCCTTTGGGAAGGCAAAGCCTACAACGGGTTTGCACACGGACTGGCCCGATTTCTAATTACGGGCGGGTGAGCAACGAAGCCACAGCCTTTCAGGAGTTTTGTCAGTCAATCAGCGCAGACCCTCTGCGATACAGGTTTCCTGTCTTCTAGTCTCCTGTCTGCTTCCCTTGCCGCCCCTGCCTCTCTTACACCCCTCGCTCCTCACCCCTCACTCCCAGTCCCCCTTGAAGCTGTAGCTGTAGTGGCTGGTCTGGCTGTACCAAAAGACCAGGACTGTTCGAGGTGGAGAGATCCAGCGGTTCTCTTGCCCAAAGTAACCAACGGCTACCGATCGGCAAGGTAGACAGCCCAACCGGGTTTTGTGTCAGCCAAAGCAGGGGGGCGTCTGGTAGAGCTTCGGCATGAACCTCTTCGCCAGCCTGTACAGCGGCAAGCGTTTCGAGTACAGCTTGACTGCTATGGATTAACCCAGTGCCTGCGGTCCAAAGCTTGACGTGTAGGTTGCGATGAGTCGCATAGAAGTACAGAGAAGCTGCTGCAACAACGGCTTGCTCAAACGGCTCAGCGGAACTACCTTCTCTTGGGTAGGGTTGCCAGAGCATGGCGCTATCCAGGCAGATGATAAGTGCCTGGTCACTGGCTAAGGTTTCCAGTTCGCGGACACGCAGTTCGCCATAGCGGGCACTGGTGCGCCAATGAACCAGACGAATGGGATCTCCCCAACGATAAGGGCGGAGCGATCGTGTGAGTCCTTCGTTCGCTGCCTGGGCACGGCGATCGTGGTTAAACTGCCAACTCGCATCTCGGCCCATATCATCCATCAACGGACATTGGGGTAGAGGCAACACAGTAGGGTACACGATCGCGGTTGCAGGGACTCTCTGCGAACGCCGACACCAAAAAAGACCCAGAGGTGCGGCGGTGCGTAGGCTCACCGTATGCCAACGGTAGATGCCGCGTCGTTGGGCGAGTTGCTGATAGCGCCAGGTATAGATACTCCGAGGTGCAATGGTCTCAATGGCGGCGATCGCGGGTGGAGCCAACACGAAGGGAAGTAAATCGTGTATTTGAATCAACGTTTTGGGATGGTTGGTAGCATTTTCTAACGCTAATTCCACCGTAAGCTGGTCTCCAACGCTTACAGGAGCGATTGAGCGGCGCTGAATTTGAAGGCTACGCAACGTGCGCTCAGGTAAGATCGCGGCGATCGCTAACAGGGCAAAGCTAATCCCGCTCATGACGTAAAGCCAACCTGCTAACGTATTGGTGGCGGAGACAAAAAAGAAGAGGGATAAGCTACCTAACAACCAGCCGCTGTAAGCAGGGGTAACCCAATGGGTTTCTAGCCAATGAGCGATCCGTTTTGCAGTGTTCATCAAAATTGCTACGCTAAATGCACTCAAACTGAAGCAAAGATATCAATCCGTGGAGAGTGCAGACAAATAAAGGGTTGTGCATCAGACAAGGGTGGGATAGGTTAAAAGGTCATGCCAAGTCCAGGGTTGTACTGCTAAACCGGCTCGTTGGGCTGCTGTCGTCTTAAACCGACTATGCTGCCAAATCCAGTTGAAGT
>JAESFU010000265.1_pt1 | contig 48048 bp, 51 predicted proteins | sample 9269461 | NCBI WGS metagenome assembly JAESFU01 (sample SAMN14502556, study PRJNA617107) | algae metagenome | isolation source: Stenomitos rutilans HA7619-LM2 and co-occurring heterotrophs from cave walls | place: USA: Waikapalae cave, Hawaii | collected 2009-07-28
GACTGCTGGCCGAGGGCTGTGAGCGCCGTCGCCACGATCTGCGGTGCGTTGAGGCCGGCCCATTCGTACTGCTTTGCCGGCGCCGCGTGATCGAGGAAGCGGTCGGGCAGAACCATCGGCCGTACTTTGAGTCCGGCATCGAGCAGACCCGCCGTCGCGAGATACTGAAGCACGAAGCTCGAGAAGCCGCCGACCGAGCCTTCCTCGATCGTGATCAGCACCTCGTGCTCGCGCGCGAGCCGGCGGATCAGGTCGGTGTCGAGCGGCTTGGCGAAGCGGGCATCGGCCACCGTGGTGCTGAGGCCCTTGGCGCCGAGATCCTCGGCCGCCACCAGGCACTCCTGCAGGCGCGCGCCGAAGTTCAGGATCGCGATCTTGGTGCCTTCGCGCAGCACGCGGCCCTTGCCGATCTCGAGCGGCGTGCCCTTGGCCGGCAGCTCGATGCCGACGCCCTCGCCGCGCGGATAGCGGAAGGCCGAGGGGCGATCGTCGATCTGCGCCGCCGTCGCCACCATGTGCATCAGCTCGAGCTCGTCGCCCGCCGCCATGACGACGAAGTCCGGCAGGTTGCCGAGATAGGCCACGTCGAAGGAGCCGGCATGCGTGGCGCCATCGGCGCCGACCAGTCCGGCGCGGTCGATGGCGAAGCGCACGGGCAGCTTCTGTAGAGCGACGTCGTGCACGACCTGGTCGAAGGCACGCTGCAGGAAGGTCGAGTAGATCGCGGTGAACGGCTTGAAGCCTTCCGTTGCGAGACCGGCGGCGAAGGTGACGCCATGCTGCTCGGCGATCGCCACGTCGAAGGTGCGCTCGGGGAAGCGCTCAGCGAACTTGTCGAGGCCGGTGCCCGACGGCATCGCGGCGGTGATCGCGACGATCTTCTTGTCGGCCTCCGCCTCGGCCATCAGCGCCTTGGCGAACACGGCAGTGTATTGCGGCGCGTTGGCGACCGGCTTGGACTGCTTGCCGGTGATGACATCGAACTTCACCACGCCATGGTACTTGTCCGCACTGGCCTCGGCCGGGGCGTAGCCCTTGCCCTTCTTGGTGACGACATGGACCAGGATCGGCTTGTCGAGCTGGCTGTCGCGCGCGTTCTTCAGCACCGGCAGCAGGTGGTCGAGATTGTGACCGTCGACCGGGCCGACATAGTAGAAGCCCAGCTCGTCGAACAGCGTGCCGCCGGCCACGAAGCCACGGGCGAATTCCTCGGCGCGCCTGGCCGCGAGTTCCAGCGGCTTGGGCAGGTTCTCGGCAAAGGAGCGGCCGAGGTTGCGCAGCGTCACGTAGGGACGGCCCGACAAAAGGCGCGAGAGATGGCCGGACAAGGCACCGACCGGCGGTGCGATCGACATGTCGTTGTCGTTCAGCACCACGATCAGCCGCGAGCGCAGCGCGCCCGCATTGTTCATCGCCTCGTAGGCCATGCCGGCGCTGAGCGCGCCGTCGCCGATCACGGCGATCACGTTGTTGGAGCCGCCGGCCAGGTCGCGCGCCACGGCCATGCCGAGGCCGGCCGAGATCGAGGTCGAGGAATGGGCCGCGCCGAACGGGTCGTATTCGCTCTCGGACCGCCGCGTGAAGCCCGACAGCCCGCCTTCCTGACGCAGGGTGCGGATACGGCTGCGTCGGCCGGTGACGATCTTGTGCGGGTAGGCCTGGTGGCCGACGTCCCAGATCACCCGGTCCTTGGGCGTGTTGAAGACGTAGTGCAGCGCCACGGTGAGCTCGACGACGCCCAGGCCGGCACCGAGATGGCCGCCGGTGACCGAGACGGCCGAAATCGTTTCCTGGCGCAGTTCATCGGCAAGCTGGCGCAGCTGGTCGGCGCGCAGGCGGCGGATGTCGGCGGGAACGTCGACGGTGTCGAGGAGCGGCGTCTTACTGTGGCCGGTCATTGAACTATCATACTCCTGGACGGGGTCTTCCGCCCCAACTTCAAGTGCGACGCGCCACGACGAATTCTGTGGCTTGCCTTAGCAAATCCGCCGCCTCGCCGAACGGCTCGAGATGCGCGGCGGCCTGTCGCGCCAGCATCCCCGCCTGTGCCCGCGCGCGCTCGACGCCCAGGATGGAAACGAACGTCGCCTTGCCCGCCGCTTCGTCCTTTCTCGTCGCCTTGCCGAGTTCGGCCGCGTCGCCCTCGATGTCGAGCAGGTCGTCGACGATCTGGAAGGCAAGTCCGAGATCGTGGGCATAGGCCGAGAGCGCAGCCCGCATCGAATCGCTGGCCTTGCCCAGGATGGCGCCGGCCGTGCACGAGAACGAGATCAACGCGCCGGTCTTCAATCGTTGCAGGTGCGTGATGGCGCCGATCGACTGGTCGGAGCCCTCCTCTTCGGCCAGCAGGTCGAGCATCTGGCCGCCCACCATGCCGCGCGCGCCGGCCGCCTTCGCGAGATCGGCGACCAGCGCCACGCGCACCGCCGGATCGCCATGCGTGTCCTCGTGCGCCAGCACTTCGAAGGCCAGCGCCTGCAGCGCATCGCCGGCGAGGATGGCCGTGGCCTCGTCGTATTGCCGATGGCATGTGGGTTTGCCGCGCCGCATGTCGTCGTCGTCCATCGCCGGCAGGTCGTCGTGGATCAACGAATAGGCGTGCACGAATTCGATGGCGCTGGCGGTACGAAGCGCCGGCAGGGTCCCGACCTTGAACAGGGTGGCGCCGGCCAGCACGAAGAAGGCCCGCAGCCGCTTGCCTCCGCCCAAGCTGGAATAGCGCATCGCCTCGAAGACGCGCGCCTCTCCCGAGGCGCCCGCGGGCAGCAAGCGGTCCATGGTGCGTTCGACGGACTCGGCGGCGAACGAAAGCGCAGCGCCAAACTGGGTGTGCGACGACAACGGCATGGGAAAGGAAGTCAGCCGAGATCGGCGGGTTGCGTCGCGACCGAGCCGTCGGCGGAAAAGACGATCTTCTCCACCTTCATCTTGGCCTCGGCCAGGCGCTGTTCGCAGTGGCGCTTCAGCAGGGCGCCTCGTTCGTAGGCCGAAATCGCCTCGTCGAGCTTCACCTGCCCGCGTTCGAGCTGCTGGACGATGCCCTCCAACTCCTTCAGCGCGTCTTCAAAAGACAGGGCGGTGATGTCCTTGGGCAGGGTGGGTTCTTTTGCCAATTTTTGCCTCTTCAGGGGGTCGATCCGGATCGTAGCCGGACGCGGCGAACATGTCGAAAGATGCCGCCCGCGTCATCAAAATAGGCCGAAAATTCCCCAAACAGAGAGCAGAACTACGCTTCTGCAACTACCGATAATCGATTCACGCATCTGTGACATGGCCGCTTTGCATGTTCGCAGGCCAAAACCACGACCCTCGCATTGCGGTCGAGGTGAGCCGATGGCAGGTTCCGCTCCGCAAAGAAATAAACGGCCATTCACCAACGGAGTAAGCGCATATGGGCAACGTCAGCCATCTCGTCACGCGAACCGCCGCCTTCCAGAGTTCGGTCGAGAACGGTCTCGCCGAAGGATCGAGCAGCAAGGACCGGCAGTTCGTCACGGCCTTGGCCCGTGGCCTCGACATCCTCCGCGCCTTCCACGCCGGCGAAGGCATGCTGGGCAACCAGGAGATCGCGCACCGCACCGGCCTGCCGAAGCCGACCGTCGCCCGCCTCACCCACACGCTGACCGAGCTGGGCTACCTCAACTACATCCGCCGCTTCCGGAAGTACGAGCTGGGCGCCTCGGTCCTGGCGCTGGGCTATGCCGCCATTTCGAGCATGGACGTTCGCCGCGCCTCGCGTCAGCCGCTGGAGCAGCTCGCGCATTCGCTCAATGCCTCGACCGCGCTGGGCGGCCGTGACCGTCACTCGATGATCTACCTCGAAGCCTGCCGTGGACCGTCGGTCGTGGCGATCACGCACGATGTCGGCACGCGCGTGCCGATGGCCAGCACGGCGATGGGCCGCGCCTACCTGTTCACGCTGCCCGACGTCGACCGCAACAAGCAGATCGACGCCATCCGCCGCCGCTGGCGCGACGACTGGACCAAGGTGAAGACCGGCCTCGAGCGCTCGTTCAAGGAAATGACCGACCGCGGCTTCTGCGTCACCTGGGGCGAGTGGCTGCCCGAGCTGTGCGGCGTCGGCGCCCCGCTGCGCAACTCCGACGGCACGGCGGCCTATGCCGTCAACGCCTCGGCGCCGATCTACCAGATCAGCCGCGACCGCCTGGAAGCCGACTGGGGCCCGCGCCTGGTCAAGGTCGCGCGCGACATCCGCACGGGCATGGCCGCGCAGCCGGCCATGACGGCCTCGAACGGCGGCGCTGTCCGCCCGATGATGAGCAACGGCAACGGCCACAGCCATCGGGCCCCGATGTCGGCGATGGTGCGCCGCTAAGGCGCGCCCTCTCCTTTCAAGGCTATCCAGACATGGCTATCCAACGACCGGCCGACGCACGGCCGGTCGCTCCTTATGAGTTCCGCGGCTTCAATGGCGTCATCGGCCATCAGGTCGTGGCGTGGCGGCACGGTTTCGTCGAGATGCGCCTCGACGTGCGGGCCGAACTCTGCAACGCCAACGGCCTGCTGCATGGCGGCGTGCTGATGACCTTGCTCGATTCGGCCAGCGGCTTCGCCTGCACCTTCAACGAGACGGCGACGGCACGGCGGCTTTCCGTAACCCTCGCCTTCACGACCCAGTTCATCAAGGCCGGCCGCGAAGGCGACGTGCTGACGATCCTGGGAGCCTGGCGACCCTCGACCAGCCAGAGCACCTTCGCTGCCGAGACCGAGATCTACAACCAGGCGGGCGAGCTGCTCGCCACCGGCGCCGGCACCTTCCGCTACCTGAAGGGCGAACGCAGCGACGGCACGCTCGACTTCCTCGACCAGAAGGCCGCGGACTAACCGCGGCTCATTGGAGCGCGCAACTCCAGTTGCGCTCATGTCCTGTTTGCGGACGAAGCTTGAGCGCCACTGGAGTGGCGCGCTCCATTGCATCTATCCGTTCGCCATCATCAGGCGGCGGACGGCTATAAGGTCGTCGCGGAACGCCGCATAGGCTTCGTGCTGCGCCGCTTCGTCCGGCAGGCGCAGCAGGTAGGACGGATGCACCGTGGCATAGCCCGGCTGGCCGTCGAAACTCATCGGACCGCGCGTTTTCAGGACCGAGAGCGGCTTGCCGGTCAGGCCGAGCAGCGCCGTGCCGCCCATCGCGACGACGAGCTTGGGCCGCACGAAGGAAAGCTCGCGATGCAGCCACCAGCGATAGCGCTTCACCTCACCGGGATTGGGCCGCTTGTGCAGCCGCTTCTTGCCACGCGGCTCGTACTTGAAGTGCTTCACCGCATTGGTGACGTAGACGCCTGACCGATCGATGCCGGCTTCGACCAGCGCCTTGTCGAACAGCTGCCCGGCCGGGCCGATGAACGGCCGCCCCTCCCGCTCCTCCTGATCGCCTGGCTGCTCGCCGACGAAGGCGACCGCGGGCTCCATCGGCCCTTCGCCCAGGACCGCGCGATCGGCGCCCAGCGTCAGCGGCTCCGAGGCCGCGATCAGCCGGTTCAGCTCCTCCAGCGTCTGCGGCCCCTGCTCCGCCATCGCCGCCACGGCCTTCAACGGGTCACGCTTCTCGCGCTCGGCCGCCTCGCGCGCGATCATCTCGCTGGCCCGCGCCGGCGCCTGCTGCACGAGACCGGCGATGGACGCCGCCTCGGGCAGGTTCCGCCAATACTTCTCCGGCATGTGCTGCCGCATCGCCTTGGGATTGAGGCGTGCCGGATTGAAGATGTTCTCGTAGTAGCAGCGCCAGGCTTCCTCGAAGGCATCGGACTCGGGCGCGTCGCTGCGCTGCGCGGGAGGCCCGATGGTCAGCGACGCGCGGTCCCAATGCAGCGAGCCGACCGGCGTGAGGATCGACCAGACGAGACTGCGGAAACGCTCGACGAAGAAATTCGCCGTGGCCTCCACGATGAAATGCTGCGGTTCGAACCAGGAGACGAAGCGTTCCGCGCCGTCGGGATCGTGCGTTTCCCGGAAGCGCACGAAGGCGTGCATCTTGTGCAGGTCGCGGCGCACCGATTTGGCCATCATCTCCAGCCGATGCACCAGCGGATCGCTCTGCACCTCCAGAAGCGCGCGCTCCCCGTTCAGCACCCGCCAGATCGCTGCGTAGAGAAGAGCATAGCGCTCACGGTCGGAATGGCAGACCACAAGCTGGATCAACTCGCCCAGCGCGCGTGGCAGAGCGACCGGCGGTGCGTTCTCGATGTGGCCCGCGCCGAACAGATCGCCCGCGCCCGCCTGGCACCAGGAAACGGTCTCTGGCAGCGCCTTACGAGCGGCCAGCATGCGGACGGCGGCCCGGAAGCCATCGATGTCCGCGCCTTCGCGCAACGGCACGCCGATCAAAACAAGCTCGCCTGCACCGGCGCCTCCGCGAGCTCGCTGCGCAGCTCGACCCGGTCGGAGATTTTGGTCGGGCGATAGTCGGCGGTGATCAGGAACGGCAGCAACCGCTTCACGCTGCGCGCCAACCGGCCGATGTCGGCGAGACGCAACCGTGCATGCCGCCGTGCCGCGATGATCTTGTCGACCGAGCGCACGCCGAGGCCGGGCACCCGCAGCAGCATCTCGCGATCGGCGGTGTTCACGTCGAGCGGAAAGCGGTCTCGGTTCTGCAGCGCCCAGGCCGACTTCGGGTCGATGTCGAGAGCAAGCATGCCGTCACGGCCGGCGCTCGCGACCTCGTCGGCGGAGAAGCCGTAGAAGCGCAGCAGCCAGTCGGCCTGGTAGAGCCGGTTCTCGCGCTGCAGTGGCGGCGCCTTGTGCGGCAGCACGGCGCTCGGCGACGGGATCGGGCTGAACGCGGAGTAATAGACGCGACGCAGCGCGTAGTCCTTGTAGAGCACGGCGCTCTTGTTCAGCAGCGCCGCATCGGTGGTCGCGTCGGCGCCGACGATGACCTGCGTGCTCTGCCCCGCCGGCGAGAACTTGCGGCGATCCTCCTTGGCCTCGTCGATGCGCTCCTTCATCTGGCCCATGGCGCCGGTGATCGACGCGGCCTTCTTCTCCGGCGCGAAGCGCGCCAGGCTGTCGGCCGACGGCAGCTCGATGTTGATCGACAGCCGGTCGGCGAACAGCCCCGCCTGCTCGATCAGCCAGGGGTTGGCCTCGGGGATCGTTTTGAGATGGATGTAACCCGCGAAGCCATGCTCGCGCCGCAGCGTCTTCGCCACGAGGACGAGCTGCTCCATCGTGTAATCCGGATTGCGGATGATGCCCGAGGAGAGGAACAGGCCCTCGATGTAGTTGCGCTTGTAGAAGTTGAGCGTCAGCGACACGACCTCGTCGACCGTGAAGCGTGCGCGCTCGACGTTGGAGGAGCGGCGATTGATGCAATAGGCGCAGTCGAACAGGCAGTAGTTGGTCAGCAGGATCTTCAGCAGCGAAACGCAGCGCCCATCCGGCGTGTAGGCATGACAGATGCCGTTGCTGGTCGAGCCGATCCCGTCGAGCCCGGCCGCCCGCTTCGGCGCGCCCGACGAGGCGCAGGAGGCGTCGTACTTGGCCGCGTCCGACAGAATGCGCAGCTTGGTGGTGAGCTTTTCGTCCAACAACGTCTCCTGACATGCGAGAGCGTTGTTCTCTATATGTTCACATCATCCAGAAACGCAAGGGCCGCACATTTATCCTGATAAATCAGGGTCTTATGCCGGGCGCGCTTCGATCGGTGTCGAACGCAGCTTGTAGCGCAGCCACATTGTCCCGCCTTCCAGGACATCGTGGCTCACGAGCGTCATGCTCTCGATCGGCGCCGGTCCCAGATCCTCATCGCCGGAGTTGAAAACGATCGGGCCGCCGGTGCTGCCATCGATCACGGGACAGATGACGAGACTCAGCTCGTCAATCAGCCCGGCGCGCAGCAAGGCACCGTTCGCCCCGCCCCCGCCTTCCAGCATGATGCGCTCGATGCCCAGCTCGCGGTTGAGCGTCTCTAGCGCTGCCGCCAGATCAATCTCGGTCTTGCCCGCGAAGATGTACGAAACCCCGTCGGCGCGCAGGCCCGCGAGATGCCGGTCCGGCACAGCCTCGGTCAGGATCACGAGGATCGGATCGCCACCGATATCCCGGCGCGCCCATACCGCCTTGCCGTGGCCATCGAGGAAGATCCCCCACGCCTTGGCCTCGCGCTGCGCAAACCAGTTCTCGCGCGGGAACACCTGCTCGGTCGGCGGATAGTGCGCCTCCTTGCCCTTGGCAAATTCCTGCGCCGTCACCCGTCCACACAGCCACGACCCGCCGCCCATCTGGTCGTGCAGCCGCTCGAACAGGTTGGGCACGACATTGACCTTCGGCCGCCAGCGACTACCCCAGATGCGGCCATCGACGCTGCAGACCATGTGGCAGAGGACGTAGGGCTTCATGCGTCCATCATAGCCCAACGCGCCCGTTCAGAAATCAAATCCCGGCAACGACAACTGCCGTCCGGGCCTCAACGGCAGGCGTCCGACATGGCGATGGATCGTCTTGCCCAGCAGGCTGTGCACCAAGACGATCTCGCGGGCCGTCCAGGCGATCGGCTTGATCGCGCGCGGCGGCAGGATCGTCTCGCTTCTCAGCAGCGTCATATGAGGCATGAAAGGGCGCTTCTTTTCGGCGCCGGGCCGGGTCAGCACATCGCGAAGCCAGGCAGAGAGCGCTTCGAGGTCGGTGCTTCCCTTGCCGCCGTACAGCACGAAGGCACCCCGGCTCAGCGACTTCGCGCGCCTGAAAGCAATTTCGAACGGCGGCGCCTCGACGGTGCTGGCGCGCTGCATGAGCGCATCGATGTCCCCGGAGGTCGGCGGCACAATGGCATCACCGACATGCCACAGCGTGACATGCAGATGCTCGGGAAGGATTTCCGGGCCGCAGAGGCCGGTCTTTTCGCAGAGTTGCCGGCGGGCGGCGCAGATCGCCTCCACCGTCTTCTCGTCCGGAAGCACGGCGAAGAACAGCCGATCGGTCGGCCGTACCGTAATCATTCGGCCTCTCGAAGGTGTCAGCCCAGCGGGATGCGCGCGACGTGGCGGTGCGTGGTCTGGCCGATGAGGCTGTGCACCAGCACGATCTCGCGGACCGTCCAGGCGATGGGCTCGACCGGCTCGGCCTCGATGTGGCGGCCGTCATAGAGAAGCGTCACGTGCGGCGTGTAGCGGCGCGCCGGCCGCGGCGTGTCGTCGAGGGAATCGCTCAGGCGTTGCTGCAGCACTTCCATGCCGACGGTCGAGTCGTCGCCCGTCAGGACGAGCGCGCCGTTGGCAAAGCTCATCAGCCGGTCGAAGCCGACGCGGAACGACGGCATCGGGATTTCGCCGGCGCGCGCCAGCCAGCCATCGATCTCGTCGGCATCGGGCAGGCCGTGGCCTTCATGGACGGTCGCCAGGGTGACGTGGAAATGCCCCGTCTTGAGGAGGCGGCCGGTCAGGCCATGCGCGGCCCGCCAGGTCGCGGCGCGCTCGGAGATCCGTTCGGCGGTCTCGGCGTCCGGCAGGACCGCGAAGAACAGCCGGTCGGTGAAGTCCTGCTTGGTGCGGCGCAGCCCGGCGTGGCGTCGGCGAAAGCGGTCCACGCCCAGGCGAGACAGGCCCTGCTCCAGCCGCGGCGCCAGCGGCTGGCGTCCCCCGAAAGTCTCGATCGTCGCCCCGAAAAGTGCGCTCACGGCCTGCCTCCTCATCGATTTGTTCATGTTATGTTCTATATGGGGATAAGGCAAGGGCTCGAGGCTCCCTCGAAACATTTGATACGATGGGACCATGCAGATCCGCGGCTTCTACGAATTCGGCCATACGCTCGACGTCCTCGACGCCGACAGCCATGGCTTCACCCCCGCCGACGTCGCGCACGTCGACCGGTTCTGGGCCCATGGCGACATGCACGACAGCTCGGCGGGGTTCGTGCTGCAGCTGCGCGACGGCCGGCACGCCTATGCCGAGTTCCTGCACTGGCACGGCTTCGAGCAGGACGAGGATTTCAGGATCGACGTGGAGATGCTGGAGGGTGCCGAGCTGCCGACCGCGCCGCTGAAGGAGCCCCTCCCCGGCAACGAGCCCTGGCCGCCCGGTGGCTGGTCAGCAGAGACGGCGCATCTCGACCGTCTGCTGCTCCAGGGCGACGCCGGCTAAAGCTACTTCTTGGTCGCCTGCTCGCGCAGCGTCTCGGCGATCTTCTTGGCGTCGTAGGTCGGATAGAACTCGGTGCGGAAGGCCTTCCACGCGCCCTGCTCCACCGCGCGATTGACCTCGCGCAGGCGCGCCGGCGGTACCCTCAGGGTCACGATGTAGCCCAGCCCCATGGCGATGTACCAGGACTCGACCTGGACGCCCTCGGGCGGGAACTTCGCCCAGAAGCCCTGCTCGGCCTGGATCTTGTTGATCTCGTCCAGGTTCATCGTCTGGTCATGCCGCATGATGACCGTTAGCAGGATGTAATCCGACGGCGTCGCCGCCGGACCGGGCACGGCGGCAGCCGGCGGTGCCTGCGCCGCGGCAGGCAGTGCGAACATCAACGCCGCGACAGCTAACGAAACGCCGAATCCCTTCATCTATGCCCCCTTGAGTTGTTGCCAGCGATCTGGCTCACGCTTTCGATGCGCCTCTTGGCCAGTACCGCAAGGTAGCCCAGAACGCCAAGCCGCCAAGCGCCCCGCAGGCTCCGGCGCGGAAGACGCTGTCGATCAAGTCCGCGGACAACCCATACGCACGATGAGGTCCAGCATAGAACAGCGGAGCCAACACCCCGAATCCCACGGCCCCCACGAGAAAGGCCACGCCGCCGGCGGCAATCGGGCCGGTCCAGCCGATCAACCGGCACAGCAACGCCAATGGAAGGCCGACAGTCACGACAAACGGCAGGGTAAAGGCCACCGCAGTCCCGAGCGACAGATGCACGAACGATGCCCAGCTCTTCGCAGCAAACGCTCCCAGCGAAAACGCGCAAGCCGATACAAAGCTGGCAAGCGCGATGGCCGTCAGCCAGCCGAACGCTTGCCAGATCCACCGCATCGCCAGCGCGTCTACTTGATCGTGATTTCCGTCGAGCCGAGCCCTTCGAACTCGGTCCTCGCAACACCCGTGCCGGGCAGGAATGCCGGCGGATGCACCGAGCCGGTCAGCACCATGTCACCTGCCTTCAGGTGCCGTCCGTGCCTGTTGAGCGCGTTGGCGAGCCAGGCGAGCGAGATCATCGCGCCGCCCATGACGGCGCTGCCGGGGCCGGCCGCCAGTTCCTTGCCGTCGAGGGTCGAGCGGCCCTTGAGGTTGGCGAAGTCGAGCTTCTGCCAGTCCTTGATCTCGGTGCCGACGACCAGCGCCGCCTGCAGCACGTTGTCGGCGATGCGCGCGGGGCCGGTCATCTTGGTGACGTCGACGTAGCGGTTGTCGACCAGTTCCATGCCGCAATGGAGCGCGCCGACATGGGCGCGGATGCTGTCGGCGGTGTAGGGCGCGCCGCCAGCCGGCGCGTCCTTAGAAATACGCGCGACCAGCTCGGGCTCGATGCCGGGCTTCAGCGGCCATCCCTTCTCGAACGCCGCGCCGCTCTGGCGCAGGCCGCTGTGATAGACGCCGGCGAAGACCGGCCCCGAGAGCTTCAGCGGCTCGTATTGCGTCGGCAGGGTCAGCGCGATCTTCCAGCCGGCGAACTTGTCACCGGCGGCCGCGTAGAGATCGTGGACCGCGAACTGGACCTTGTAGGCATCCGCCTCGGAGAGGTTGGCCGTCGCCGCAATGATGTCCATCGGCTTCTGCGAGCGCCGTCCCTCGGCGATCTTGTCGGCGAGCGCGGCAATTTCCCTGGCGTCCACGGCAATTCTCCCAACTTGAAGCAGGAACCTTACTTCGGTTCGCGATCGTAATAGTCGACGGTGTTCTCCGCGCGGAACATCTTCCAGAGCTTGATCGCCCCGCTCTGTCCCGACACGACCATCACCTTGCCGGAATCCGGATACTCGCAGGCATCCAGTTCGAGCCGCGTCGACACGGACAGGTAGCGCATCGTCACCGTGCCGGTGTTGATGATCTGGTGCGCCACTTCCGGGCCACCGGTCGGGCAGGCAATGACGTCGTGCTTTCGGAGTGGGTAGCGCTCCTTGCCGAACCGCAACTCGCCTTCGCCCTCCAGGATGAGGAACATCTCCTCCTCACCGTGATGGCTGTGGAACGGGCACTGCGCCTTGCCGGGCGGCAGGACCGTCAGGTTGTAGCCGAGGTTCTTCGCACCGATCTGGTCGCTGAACCGGGCGCGGCTGGATGTGTAGAGGCCGTTCTCCTCGACGTCGTCGAATGTGACATCGTCGAGGTTCATGATCGGCTTCGCCATGTCCGCCTCCTGACTGAGGGTACTCTTACTTGACGGTGATCTCCGCGCCGCCCAGCCCGACGAACTCGGTCTTGGCAACGCCGGGGCCCGGCAGGAACTGCGGCGGGTGCACCGAGCCGGTCAGGATCATGTCGCCCGCCTTCAGCTGCTTGCCGTTGGCGATCAGTCTGTTGGCGAGCCAGGCGAGCGAGATCATCGCGCCGCCCATGACGTTGCTGCCGGGGCCAGCGCCGATCTCCTTGCCCTCGAACTCCGAACGGCCCTTCACGTTGACGAAGTCGGTCTTCTGCCAGTCCTTGATCTCGGTGCCGACGACGCAGGCGGCCTGCAGCACGTCGTCGACGATGCGGCCCGGACCACCCAGCTTGGAAACGTCGCCGTAACGGTTCTCGACGACTTCCATGCCGCAATAGAGGTTGGAGACGAACGCCATGATCGACTGGGCCGTGTATTCGGTGCCGGCCGGCACGTCCTTGCCCATGCGCGCGACCATCTCGCACTCGACGCCGGCCTTCAGCGGCCAGCCCTTCTCGAACACCACGCCGCTCTGCTTGATGCCGCTGGTGTAGAGGCCGGCGAAGGCCGGGCCCGAGAGCTTCAGCGGCTCGTACTGCGCGGGAACGGCGAAGGCGACCTTCCAGCCCGCGAGCTTCCAGCCGGCGGCCTCGAGCTTGTCGTGCACCGCGAACTGGACCTTGTAGGCGTCGGCTTCGGAGAGGCTGGCGGTCGCGTCGGCGAGCCAGTCCATCGTCGTCTTCGAGCGGCGACCTTCGACGATACGGTCGGCGAGTGCGGCGATTTCCTTGGCGTCCACGGCGTTTCTCCCTTTGATCTGGCGTCGCGCGTTTTTACTGCCCCGCGACGCAAGTTCAAAGCTCATGTTCCTCTCCGCCCGCGTGAGCGGGGGGAGAGGTTAGGAGAGGTGGGTCATGTGGTTATTAGAGGCGAGGTGTGGCTGACGAAGAGCCCACCTCACCTACCCCACGCATACGCGCGGGGCCCCTTCCTCTCCCCCCACTGCGTGGGCGGAGAGGACGTCTAAGAGCAGGTCGAGAGCCTTAGGCGGCCTTCGCGGCGTGGTAGTTGGCGTAGAAGCTCTGGTTCTTCGCCGCCATGTCGCGCAGCAGCTTCGGGACCTCGAACTGGGCGCCGTACTTCTTGGCGAAGTCGTCGCATTCGGCGACGAACTTCTGGATGCCGACCTGGTCGATCAGGCTGATCGCCCCGCCGGTCTGCGGCGCGAAACCCAGGCCCATGATCGAGCCGACGTCGCCGTCCTGCGGGTTGGTCAGCACGTTGCTTTCCAGGCAGCGCGCGGTGTCGACGGCCTGCACGTAGAGGAGACGCTTCTTGATCTCGTCTTCCTTCTCGCGCTTGTCCTCGCCCTCGCCGTAGAGCAGCGCCGGATCGGCCGGGAAGTACTTCTGCAGCTCCGGCCACAGGCGCTTCTTGCCGTCGGCCGGATACTCGTAGAAGCCCTTGCCGTTCTTGCGGCCGAAGCGCTCCAGCTTCTTGACCATCAGCTCGAGGATATCCTCGGTGCCGCCGCCCTCGAACTTCTGGCCGGCCGCCTCGGCGTCGCGCCGCGTCTGGTCCATGATCTTCCACGACAGGTCGATGGCGACCTCGTCGTTGAGCGACAGCGGGCCGACCGGCATGCCGGCGTAGCGCGCGCAGTTCTCGATCATCGCGGCCGGGATGCCCTCCTTCAGCATGCGATGACCTTCGCTGATGAAGGCGCCGCAGACGCGGGAGGTGAAGAAGCCACGGCTGTCGTTCACGACGATCGGCGTCTTGCGGATCTTCTGCACCAGGTCCATCGCGCGGGCGAGCGTCTCCGGCGAAGTCTTCTTGCCGACGATGATCTCGACCAGCGGCATCTTCTCGACCGGAGAGAAGAAGTGCAGGCCGATGAACTGCTCGGGACGCGACGAGGCTTCGGCCAGGCCGGTGATCGGCAGGGTCGAGGTGTTGGACGCGAACACCGCGGTCTTCGGAAGTGCCGCTTCGGCCTTCTTCGTGGCCTCGGCCTTCACCTCACGATTCTCGAACACGGCCTCGATGACGAGGTCGCAGTCCTTGAGCGCGCCGAAGTCCGGCGTCGCCGTGACCTTGGCCAGCATCGCGTCGGCCTTCGCTTGGTCGAGGCGCTTGCGCTTCACCAGCTTGCCCAGCTCCTCGGCGATGTGGGCCTTGCCCTTGTCGGCGGCCGCCTGGTCACGGTCGAGCAGCACGATGTCGAGGCCGGCCTGCACCGAGACGGTGGCGATGCCGGCGCCCATCAGGCCGGCGCCCAGCACGCCGATCTTCTTGTATTCCTGCTTCGGCACGCCCTTGGGCCGGCGCACCAGCTTGTTGGCTTCCTGCAGGCCGAAGAACAGCGTGCGGATCATGCTCTTGGCGACGGGGTCGCGCAGCAGCGAGACGAAGTAGCGAGTCTCGACCTTGAGCGCGGAGTCGAACGGCAGCTGCAGGCCCTCGTAGACGCAGCTCATGATCGCCTTCGGCGCCGGATAGATGCCGTTGGTCTTGCCGCGGATCATGGCGCTGCCGCCGATGAAGGTCATGACGCCCGGCGGGCTCCAGACCTGGCCGCCGGGGAAGCCCGGCACCTTGAAGCCCTTGCGGTCCCACGGCTGCACGGCGCGGCCGTCGATCGCCTTGGCGCCCTTGCCGGCATATTCCGGCACGACCTGCTCGGTCGCCGGCGCCGTCAGCCAGGCCTTGGCCCGGGCCAGCAGCTCGTTCGCCGGCACGACCTCATGGATGAGCCCCAGGCTCTTGGCGGCATCGACCGTGAGGTCCTTGCCTTCGAGCAGGATCGGCGCGGCGTTCTGGACGCCGATCAGACGCGGGATGCGCTGCGTGCCGCCACCGCCGGGCAGCAAACCGATCTTCACCTCGGGCTGGCCGAGCTTGGTCTTCGGGTTGGCCGCGGCGATGCGGTAATGCGTGGCGAGGCAGATCTCGAAGCCGCCGCCCAGCGCCGTGCCGTTGATGGCGGCGACGATCGGCTTGCCGGCGGTCTCCTGCTCGCGGAACATCTTCTGCAGCTGGCTGAACTGTTCCATCAGCTTCGACGCGTCGGACGTGTCGAGGCCCAGGATCATCTCCAGGTCGGCGCCGGCGATGAAGCTGTCCTTGGCCGAGGTGATGATGATGCCCTTGACCTTTTCGTCCTTCAGCGCGGTGCCGAGGGCGCCGGCATAGGCCGTCATCGAGGCCTCGTTCAGCACGTTCATCGCGCGGTTGGGCATGTCCCAGGTGATGGTCGCGATGCCGTCCGAATCGACGTTGTAGTTGATCATGATCGATATCCTTCCGGCTGCGCTTACACGCGCTCGATGATGGTGGCCGTGCCCATGCCGCCGCCGACGCAGAGCGTGGCGAGGCCGGTCGAGAGGTTGCGACGCTCGAGCTCGTCGAGCAGCGTGCCCAGGATCATCGCGCCGGTGGCGCCCAGCGGATGGCCCATGGCGATCGCGCCGCCGTTCACGTTGATCTTGTCGTGCGGCATCTTGAGGATCTGCATGTAGCGCAGCACGACGGCGGCGAAAGCCTCGTTCAGCTCGAACAGGTCGATGTCGTTCACCGACATGCCGGCGCGCTTCAACGCCTTCTCCGAGGCCGGCGCCGGGCCGGTCAGCATGATCGCCGGCTCCGAGCCGATCGACGCGAAGGAGCGGATGCGGGCGCGCGGCTTGAGGCCTGCCTTCTCGCCGAACTCCTTGGTGCCCAGCAGGATCGCGGCGGCGCCGTCGACGATGCCCGACGAATTGCCGGCATGGTGCACGTGGTTCAGCTTCTCGACCTCGGGGTAGCGCTGCTGGGCCACCGCGTTGAAGCCCGGCATCACCTCGCCCTGCATCTTGAAGCTGGGCTCCAGCGAGGCCAGCGTCTGCATGGTCGTGGTCGGGCGCATCAGCTCGTCATGAGCCAGCAGCTCGATGCCGTTCTGGTCCTTCACCGGCACGATCGACTTCTTGAAGTAGCCGGCGTCCCAGGCGGCCTTGGCGCGCCGCTGCGACTCGACGGCATAGCTGTCGACGTCGTCGCGGCTCATGCCGTACTTGGTCGCGATCAGGTCGGCCGAGACGCCCTGCGGCACGAAGTACATCGGGATCGCCACGCCGGGGTCGACCGCCCAGGCGCCGCCGTCCGAGCCCATCGGCACGCGGCTCATGCTCTCGACGCCGCCGCCGATCGCGGCCTGGCTCTGGCCGGACATGACCTGCGCGGCCGCCATGTTGGTGGCTTCGAGGCCCGAGGCGCAGAAGCGGTTGATCTGCACGCCCGAGACGCTCTCGGCGTAGCCCGCCATCACCGACGCGGTGCGCGCGATGTCGGCGCCTTGTTCTCCAATCGGCATGACGCAGCCCAGGACGATGTCGTCGACCAGATGCGTGTCGAGCTTGTTGCGGTCACGCACAGCCTGCAGCGCGGTGACAGCGAGGCGCACCGGCGTCACTTCGTGCAGGGAGCCGTCCTTGCGGCCCTTGCCACGCGGCGTGCGGACGGCGTCGTAGATGTATGCGTCGGTCATGGTCTTCTCCTCTTTTTCCGCTCTCCTCCCCATTCAAATGGGGAGGTGCCCCGAAGGGGCGGAGGGGTCATGACCCCTCCGTCGCCGTGAGACGGCGACACCTCCCCCGATGAAGGGGGAGGCAAATTACAAAGTGCGTCCAATGAGTTCCTTCATGATCTCGTTGGTGCCGCCGTAGATCTTCTGCACGCGGGCGTCGGCGTAGAGACGCGCGATCGGGTATTCCCACATGTAGCCGTAGCCGCCGTGGAACTGCAGGCACTCGTCGATCAGCTCGCACTGCAGCTCGCTCGTCCAGTACTTGGCCATCGCCGCGGTCGCGACGTCGAGTTCGCCCTTGAGGTGCTTGGCGACGCAATCGTCAACGAAGACGCGCGCGATGTGGGCCTTGGTCTTGAGTTCCGCCAGCTTGAAGCGCGTGTTCTGGAAATCGATGATCTGCTTCCCGAACGCCTTGCGCTCCTTCACGTAGGCGAGCGTGTGCTCCAGCGCCGCCTCGATCGCCGCCACCGCCTGGATGGCGATCACCAGCCGCTCCTGCGGGAGCTGCTGCATCAGCTGCACGAAGCCCATGCCCGGCCCGCCCAGCAGATGATCGGCCGGCACACGCACGTCCTGGAAGAACAGCTCCGACGTGTCCTGCGCCTTCATCCCGATCTTCTCGAGATTGCGGCCGCGCTTGAAGCCCTCGCTCGTGGTCTCGACGGCGATCAGCGACGTGCCCTTGGCGCCGAGCGCGGGATCGGTCTTGGCGACCACGATCACCAGGTCGGCGAGCTGGCCGTTGGAGATGAAGGTCTTGGAGCCGTTGATGACCCAATGATTGCCGTCCATCACGGCGTTGGTCTTCACGGACTGAAGGTCCGAACCGGTGCCCGGCTCGGTCATCGCAATGGCCGTGACCAGCTCGCCCGAGCAGGCCTTCGGGATCCACTTCTTCTTCTGCTCCTCGGTGCCGTAATGGAGCAGGTAGGGAACCACGATGTCGTTGTGCAGCGAGAAGGCCGGACCGGACGCCAGCGCGCGGCCCTGCTCCTCGATCATGATGGCGCTGTAGAGGAAATCGGCGCCGGCGCCGCCATAGGCCTCGGGCATGGTCATACCCAAAAGCCCCTGCTCGCCCGCCTTGCGCCACAACTCGCGCGGCACGATGCCTTCCTTCTCCCACGCCATATGGAAGGGCGTCACTTCCTTCTCGAAAAAGCGCCGGCAGGTGTCGCGGAACATCTGGTGTTCGGGCGTATAGTGCGCGGCCAAAGCGGTCACGAGCGTCGTCCTCCAACGATCAGGATGGTCAGTCTTCTTGGGAGGACTGTGGGCCGCCGGCGGTTCGTCCGCCAGCACTGGGTAGGTAGTTTACCTTTACGTAAACGTCAACGGCGGCTAGGTACGGAGACCATGACCATCGAAAATGAAGACCAGCTCGAAAAGCTGCGCACGATCGGCAAGCTGGTGGCCCGCACCCTCACCGCCATGGGCGAGGCGCTGGAGCCCGGCATGACCACCAAGGAACTGGACGATCTCGGCCGCGCCCTGCTGGAAAAGGAAGGCGCACGGTCAGCGCCCGAACTCACCTACGATTTCCCCGGCGCGACCTGCATTTCGGTCGGTCCCAACTGCGCGCACGGCATCCCCGACGGCACGGTGGTCAAGGCCGGCGACTTGATCAACATCGACGTCTCGGCCGAGTTGGACGGCTTCTTCGGAGACACCGGCGCGAGCTTCGCCGTCCCGCCGACCAGCCCAAAAATCGAACGTCTCTGCGACGATGGCCGCAAGGCCATGTGGGCCGGCATCCGCGCCGTGAAGCCGGGCGCCCGCCTGAACGAGGTCGGCCGGTCGATCGAGAACTTTGCCAAGAAGAAGGGCTACAGCCTGGTGCGCAACCTGGCGAGCCACGGCGTCGGCCGTTCCCTGCACGACGAGCCTTCGCAAATCCCGACCTGGTACGAGAAGCACGATCGCCGCCGGATCACGGAAGGACTGGTCTTCACGATCGAGCCGTTCCTGTCGCTCGGCGCCGACTGGGTCGAGGAGCTGGATGACGGTTGGACCCTGTGCCCGCCCCTGCACCAGGCCACGGTGCAGTACGAACACACGCTGGTCGCGACGCGGCGCGGACCGCTGATCCTGACGCTCGCCTGAGCGCCGTCCCTATTTGACGGTCGGACAGGCGCGCGTCGGCAGGCGCGAATCGCAGACGCTGACACTCTCGATATACTTCTTCATCGTCTCCAGCCGCTCGGGCGACGGCACCGACCGCACGGCGCGCTGTACAACGTAGAAACTGTCGTTGCCCTTCACCGCTTTGAGCATCGTGGTCTCTGGCTTGCCGGTCGAATCGAGCAACGGGCAGCGCAGCAGAACCGTAGCAGACTCGTAGCCGTTCACCTTGCCCGTCGCGACCGGCGTCGCCGTGCTGTCCTTGCAGGAACTCGCCCACTGCTTCTGCATGAGTGCGAGAAACTGCGGCGGCTCGAGATCCTTGCGACTCAGGAAGACCTGGACCGTGACCATCTCGGTCCAGTTCTGCACCGTCTCGGCCGCCGGTATGAACTCCTGCATGTTCATGCCGTTCTTCGAATCCTTGAAGCCGAGCTTGAACCCCTGCGGCATGCCCACGAGCAGGTTCTCGTTCTTGAGTTGCTGCGCCTGCAGCGCGCTGCCGGTGAAGCCCATCAGCAGGGCCACACCGGCCGCTATCCACTTGCTCCGCATCGTCATCGGGTTCCCCTGCAAAAGCTGCAGGGGAGTGAACGGCAATTCCGCGACGATGTTCCCTCCTGTTCGCTATTCGACCGTCGTCGCGCTGAGGCCCAGCATCGCGCGGCGGCGCAGCCACTGGCTGGGACGATAGCGGTCGTCGCCGGTGATCGCCTGGATCTGCACCAGGATCTCGTGGCACTCCTTGACGCCCAGCCAGTCGGCGAGCGCCAGCGGGCCGCGCGGATAGTTGAGACCCAGGGTCATCGCGGTGTCGACGTCGGCGGCCGAAGCGATACCGATCATCGCCATCTCGCAGCCCAGATTGGCGATCATCGAGCACATGCGCTGGGCGATGAAGCCCGGCGAGTCCTTGATCACCGTCACCTTGGTGCCCGACTTGGCGAGCAGCGCCACGGTGGCGTCTCGGATGGCGGGATCGAAGCCCGGCGCCATCATGATGGTGATGCGCTTGGAGACATCGCCCGTCAGGTCGACCGCGACGGTGCGCTTAGGATCGAGGCCCAGTTCGACCGCCGTCGTGGTGCAGTCCTTGCCGATCGGCGCCACGAGGATCGGGCTCTTGCCGTCGTCGGCCGCCAGCATCTTCGCGCCGTCGCCGCTGACCAGGCCCATTAGCTTCTTGTTGTGCGTGTCCATGATGACCACGCTCGACGCCGGCACATGCGAGGTCGGATGGTCAGCGCCCGAATCGATCTTGCCGCCCTTCTCGTCGTAGCCGTACCAGCCCCCGCCGGTCTTGCGGCCGAGCTTGCCGGCCGCATAGAGGCTCTCGTGGTACGGGCTCGGCGTCATGCGCCGGTCGTGGAAGAAGCCTTCGTAGATGATCTTGCGTGCCGGGAAGTTCACGTCGATGCCGGTGAGGTCCATCAGCTCGAACGGGCCCATGCGGAAGCCACAGGTGTCGCGCATCACGGCGTCGACCTGCGACGGCGTCGCCCTGCCCTCCTGCATGATGCGCAGGCCTTCGGTGCCGATCGCGGTGCCGCCGAGATTGACCAGGAAGCCCGGCGTGTCGCCGACGACCACGGGCACGCGCGTCTGGCGCTTGCCCAGCGCCACCATGGCGTCGACCACCCACTGCGCGGTGTCGGCGGCGCGGATGACCTCGACCAGCTTCATCAGCGGCACGGGATTGAAGTAGTGCATGCCGCAGACGCGGTCGCGGTGCTTCAGCGAGCGCGCGATCGAGGCGATTCGGATCGACGAGGTGTTGGACGCCAGGATGGCGTCGGGCGCGATCACCGCCTCGAGCTCGCCGAACAGCTTCTGCTTCACCTCGAGGTTCTCGAACACCGCCTCGACGACGACGTGGCAGCCCTTGAGATCCTCGACCTTCTCGGCGACGCCGAGATTGGCCTCGGTCTTGGCGAGGTCGGCCTCGGTGAGGCGGCCCTTGGCCATCAGCCCCTTCAGCGTCTCCAGGATCGCAGCCTTGGCCTTCGCCGCACCGCCGGGCGCCGCGTCGAACATGATGGCCTTCATGCCACCCTGCGCCGTCACCTGCGCAATGCCACGGCCCATGGCGCCCGTGCCGACGACACCCACGGTGAGATCGGGGCGGTTGATATCGAGACTCATACTTCCTCCAAACAAACGATAGTCGTCATCAAAGCGATGGTGTCATCCCGAGCGCAGCGAGGGATCCTTCAGGGCTGAGAGCAAGGATCCCTCGCTGCGCTCGGGATGACAATTATTTCGCAAACCCCGCCACCTTCAGCCCGTCCTTGATCTCATCCAGCACCGCCGGATCCTCGATCGTGGCCGGCAGGGTCCACGGTTGGCTGTCGGCCATCTTCTGCATCGTGCCGCGCAGGATCTTGCCGGAACGCGTCTTGGGCAGCCGCTGCACGACCAGCGCGCTCTTGAAGAAGGCGACGGGGCCGATGCGGTCGCGCACCATCTGCACGACCTCGTTGGTGATCTCCTGCGGCGGCCGGTTGACGCCGGCCTTCAGCACCAGGAAGCCGAGCGGCACCTGGCCCTTGAGATCGTCGGCGATGCCGATCACGGCGCACTCAGCGACGTCGTTGTGCGCACCCAGCACTTCCTCGATCTGACCCGTCGAGAGGCGATGGCCGGCGACGTTGATCACGTCGTCGACCCGCGTCATCACCGAGACGTAGCCGTCCTCGTCGATGAAGCCTGCGTCGCCGGTTTTGTAGTAACCGGGGAACTCGCTCATGTAGCTCTGCTTGTAACGCTCGTCGGCATTCCACAGCGTCGGGAAAGTTCCCGGCGGCAGCGGCAGCCTGCCGGCAAGCGCGCCGACTTCGCCCGGCTTCATCGCCTTGCCGTTCTCGTCCAGCACGTCGAGATGCCAGCCCGGCGATGGCACCGAGGTCGAGCCGAGTTTCACCGGCATCGGATCGAGGCCCTGGAAGTTGCCGCAGATCGCCCAGCCGGTCTCGGTCTGCCACCAGTGATCGACCACCGGCACGCCTAAAAGCTTCTGCGCCCATTCGACGGTCGGCGGATCGCCGCGCTCGCCCGCGAGGAACAAAGTGCGGAAGTTCGAGAGATCGTACTGCTTCAAGAGCTTGCCGTCCGGATCCTCGCGCTTGATCGCGCGGAAGGCGGTGGGCGCGGTGAACAGCGCCATCGCCTTGTGCTCGGAGATCACCCTCCAGAAGGCGCCGGCGTCGGGCGTGCCGACCGGCTTGCCCTCATAGAGGATCGAGGTCGCGCCGTGGATCAGCGGCCCGTAGACGATGTAGCTGTGGCCCACGACCCAGCCCACGTCCGAGGCGCACCAGTACACTTCGCCCGGCTCCACGCCGTAGAGGTTCTTCATCGACCAGGCGAGCGCCACGCAGTAGCCGCCAGTGTCGCGCACCACGCCCTTGGGCTGCCCGGTCGTGCCCGACGTGTAGAGGATGTAGAGCGGATCGGTCGCCTTTACCGGCACGCACGCGGCCGGCTGCGCGGTGGCGAGCGCTTCGTTCCAGTCGAGGTCGCGGCCGGCCACCATCGTCGCCGCGCATTGCGGCCGCTGCAGCAGGATGACCCGCGGCACCTTGTGCGTCGCCTGCTCGATCGCCTGGTCGACCAGCGGCTTGTACTGAACGATGCGCGTCGGCTCGATGCCGCACGAGGCGGTGAGGATCAGCTTGGGCGCGCAGTCGTCGATGCGGCTCGACAGTTCCTTGGCCGCGAAGCCGCCGAACACCACCGAATGGATCGCGCCCAGCCGCGCGCAGGCGAGCATCGCCATCACCGCTTCGGGGATCATCGGCATGTAGAGGATGACGCGGTCGCCCTTGCCGACGCCCTGCGCCGCGATCATGCCGGCGATGCGCGCCACCTGGTCGCGCAGTTCACGATAGGTGAAGCTCTTCTTCGTGTTGGTGAGCGGCGAATCGTAGATCAACGCCGCCTGCTCCGCGCGTCCACCGTCCACGTGCCGGTCGAGCGCATTGTGGCAGGCGTTGAGCTCGCCACCCTCGAACCAGCGATAGAAAGGCGGATTGGCGCCGTCGAGCACCTTGTCCCAGCGCTTCGTCCAGTCGATCGCCGCCGCCTGCTCGGCCCAGAAGCCCTCCGGGTCGCTCAGCGAGCGTGCATGCACGGCACGATACTTGTCCCCGACGGCCATGGTGTTTCTTCTCCCTTGTCGCAGGCAGGATTAACGCCCGCCATGGACGGCGGCAATCCGGATGTGGGACGATGGCGCATACGGAGGATTTCGATGCGCAGACATCTCATGGCAAGCCTGATGGCCAGCCTTACGGCGACGGCATTCCTGGCGGCCACGGCCACTGCCCAGACACCGGCACAGCCCCAGATACCCACGGTGACTCTGGCTGCCGGCCCGGCGACCGCAGCGCCGGGTTGGATCGACTACAAACCCGAAGGCGGCCGCTTCCGCGTCGACATTCCGACGCTGCCGAAGATCGCCATCGTCCAGGTGCCGATCGGCAACGGCAACACCGTGCCGATGACCGAAGCGACCTCGATCGTCCGGCAAGTCGCCTATGTCGCCTCCTATACAGACTATCCCAACACCGTCACCAAGGGCGCAGCCGCCGAGGTGATCCTGAACATGGTGCGCAACGGCGCGGGAACCGGCGCCACCATCCGCGACGAGAAGAAGCTGCAGCTCGGTCGCGCCGAAGGCCGCGAATACACCGTCGTGCAGGGCAACGGGAACGTCGCCATCACCCGCACCTACTGGTCGCGCGGCCGTCTCTTCCAGCTCGTGGTCGAGGGCAAGGCCGGCATCGAGACCCAGGCTGCGACACGCCACTTCCTCGAATCCTTCGCGCTGGTCCCGTAACGAGGCTGTCGCCTCGTTCCACTCCCCGCTATCCTCCCGGCAACAAAATGTTCCTGGGAGGGAACGATGGTCGGTCGCCGTGAGGTGACGCTGGGCGGGCTTGCCGCACTTGCGTCGACGCGTGTGCAGGCTCAAACCACGAATTGGCCCAACAAGCCGATCCGCCTGATCGTGCCCTATGGGCCCGGCGGCTCGGCCGACCAGGTGGCCCGCCTCTATGCCGAGAAGATGAGCGCCTCGCTCGGCCAGCAGATCATCGTCGAGGACAAGCCCGGCGCATCGGGTGGTGTGGGCGCGCAGATGGTCGCAACGGCGCCGCCCGACGGCTACACGCTCCTGCTTTCGCCAACCGCGATCATGGCGATCACGCCCGCGGCGCGGAAAGTGCCATACAATCCCGAGGACCTCGTGGCCGTCGCGCGGCTCTCGACGCCGATCCTCGTCGTGACGCTCACCAATGCGCTGGGCGCCAAGAGCTGGGCCGAGTTCGTCGTGCTCGCCAAGGCGAACCCGGGCAAATACTGGTTCGGCTCCTCGGGCCTCGGCACCATCACGCATCTGACGGGCGAAGTACTGACGCGCGCCGCCGGCATCCAGATGCAGCACTCGCCCTACAAGACCATCGTCGATGCCACGGGCGACGTGTTCGACGGCCGCATCCAGATGGTCTTCGATCCCTCCTTCGTGCCCTACGCCAAGGCCGGCAAGGTGTTCGCCGCCTTCGTCGACCAGCCGGCGCGCCTGCCCGACCTGCCGAATACGCCGACCACGGTGGAGGTCGGCCTCGACCTCAAGGGCTTCCGTGCCCGCAGCTGGTTCGGCCTCTTCGCGCCGAAGGGAACGCCCGAACCGATCCTGAAGCGACTGTCCGATGCGGCGGCGCAGGCAGCGGCGACGCCGGACATGAAGGAGAAGTTGCTCCTCGTGGCGCAGAACGTGGAACATCAATCCAATGTCGACTTTGCGCGACAGGTGCGAGAGGACCAGGTCTACTTCGCCAAGCTGCTGAAGGACCTCGATATCAAGCTGGAATAGGCGCGGCGCCCTGTGAGACAGTGCCGCCGCACAGGGAGTCCAACGGAAAGCGATCATGGCCAAGCGCAAGACGGGTAAAGGCAGCAAGTCGAAGGCTCCGGCCAAGCGCAAGGTCGCCGCCAAGGCGAAGAAGCCTGTCCGGCGGGTCGCCAAGAAAGCAGCACCAAAGAAGGCTGCTTCACCGAAGAAGGCCGCCTCGCCGAAGAAGGTACCGGCTCCCAGGAAGCTTGCCGCACAGAAGCCGATCGCCCGTCCGGGCCTGCGCCGCTCGGTCAAGAGCCGCACGTCGGTCACCCGCCTCGCCTCGCCGCGTCCTGTTTCGCACAAGACCGCGCTGGCCGCGCAGAACATCTACGAGCGCGATCTCGACAAGACGCAAGCCAACTTCGCGGCGCTCACCCCGCTCCAGTTCATCGAGCGCACCGCCAGCGTCTATCCCGACCACGTCGCGTTGATCCACGGCGAGCGCCGCCAGACATGGGCCGAGACCTATGCGCGCTGCCGGCGTCTCGCCTCGGCGCTCGTAAAGGTCGGCATCGGCGTCGGCGACACGGTCGCGATCATGGCGCCCAACATTCCCGAGATGTACGAGGCGCATTTCGGCGTGCCGATGACCGGCGGTGTTTTGAACTCTCTGAACACCCGCCTCGATGCGGCGATGGTCGCCTTCATCATCGACCATAGCGAAACCAAGGTGTTCCTGGTCGACCGCGAATTCCATCGCGTCGTCACCGAGGCGCTGGCAATCGCCAAGACCCAGCCGCTGGTCGTCGACATCGACGATCCCCTCTGCGAGGACCGCGCGCAGATCGGCGACACGACCTGGGAGGAATTCATCGCCGACGGCGATCCCGATTTCGCCTGGACCTATCCGTCGGACGAATGGAACGCGATCACGCTCAACTACACGTCGGGCACGACCGGCAACCCGAAGGGCGTCGTCTACAGCCATCGCGGCGCCACGCTCTCGTCCTACGGCAATGCCACGCAATGGCCGATCGGCCTGCATCCGGTCTATCTCTGGACCCTGCCGATGTTCCACTGCAACGGCTGGTGCTTCCCCTGGACCCTGGCGCTGGTCGCCGGCACCTCGGTCTGCCTGCGCCGTCCCGCGGCCAAGCCGATCTTCGATGCGCTGGCCGACAGCGACGTGACCCATATGTGCGGCGCGCCGATCATCATGCAGCTGATCATCGGCGCGACCGACGCCGAGCGCCGGCCGCTGCAGCGCAAGGTCGAGTTCATGACCGCGGCCTCACCGCCGCCCGCCGCCGTGCTCGAGGCGCTGGAGAAGCAGAACTTCCGCGTCACCCATGTCTATGGCCTGACGGAAGTCTACGGCCCGGCCACGATCTGCTCCTGGCACGAGGACTGGGATGCGCTGCCGGCGCACGAGCGCGCCCGGCTGAAGGCGCGCCAGGGCGTGCGCTATGCCGCCGAGGACGGCGTCACTGTCATGGATCCCAAGACCATGAAGGAAGTGCCGCGCGACGGCGAGACGATGGGCGAGGTGATGTTCCGCGGCAACATCACCATGAAGGGCTATCTCAAGAACCCGGCGGCCACGCGCGACGCCTTCGCCGGCGGCTGGTTCCATTCCGGCGATCTCGGCGTGATGCACGAGGACGGCTATATCGAGCTGCGCGACCGCTCCAAGGACATCATCATCTCGGGCGGCGAGAACATCTCGACCATCGAGGTCGAGGGCGTGATCATCGCCCATCCCGCCGTCGCCAATGCCGCCGTCGTCGCCAAGCCGGACGAAAAATGGGGCGAGACGCCCTGCGCCTTCGTGATGCTGAAGCCCGGCGCCACGGCCACGGCGGAGGACATCATCGCCCACTGCCGCGCCAACCTCGCGGGCTACAAGTGCCCGCGCACCGTCGTGTTCCGCGACCTGCCGATGACCTCGACCGGCAAGGTGCAGAAGTTCGTCCTGCGCGAATGGGCGAAGGCTGCCTAGGCACTCCGAGCAGTGTGTGGCCAACGGGTGACCAAACTGACGCGGCCCCTGCGGCGACAACGGCAAACCATCGCGCCGCCATAATCGCCGCGCTAGTTTCCCTATCCCATGGCCGGCGAAGCAACGCTCATCGTGACGACCCGCAGCGGCGTGCGCCCACTCGGCGTGCGCGGCGAGCCGTTGCACAATGCCGCGCCGCAACTGCGCCGCGTCGTACGCCGTCGCCTGGGCGACGAAGCCGCCGACCTGCTGGCCGATCCGCAGGTCCATGAGAACGACCAGGGCATCGACTGGTACGCCGGCTGGTCCGGTCCGGTCCGCGCCGTCACCGATCTCGCGCCGGCCGAGCGCGAGGCCGTGCTGGCTCGCGTCGAGCGCACGCTGGCGGAGATTCGCCGGCTGGGCGACATGCTGGCGGGGCACGGTCCGAAGGAAGAAACCGGCGTCGTCGGCCTGTCGCTGAAGCTCGCCGCGCGGGCGCCCTCTCCCGCCTTCGTCTTTCTGGTGGGCGATCGTCCCGTGATCGTCGCCTGGGGCTACGAGACGGAACTCGCCAACGCCCTGCTTCCCCTCGCACTTCCTCGCGTGCCCGATGCGCGGATCCTCGAACGACGGCCCGTCCTCGAAGCCGCGCAGAGAACGCCGGTGTCCACCATGCCGGCCGTCATTCCGGCCGCCGGCATTCCCTGGTGGCGCACGCTCGCCGTCGCGCTGCCGCTCCTCCTGCTCCTGCTGGCGGGTGCCTGGTTGTTGCGCGGCCTGTTGCCCGTCCCGCCCGACGTCGCCATCGCCACGCTGGAAGGGCCGGATGCTCCTCCGGCGCCGGACGCACCGCCCGATCCCTTGCCGGCGCTGAAGGCGTCCTTCGCAGCGGAGCAATCGCGCGAGCGTGTCCTGAAGGTCGAGCTGAGCCTCGCCGAGGCCGAGCTGAAAAGGCGCATCGCCGACTGCAAGCCGCCCGAACCGCCCAAGCCGCCACAGGTGGCCGTTGCGCCGCCGCCACCAGCACCTGCACCGCCCAAGGTCGAGCCGCCGAGACCAGCTCCCGCGCCTGCGCCGCAGCCGCGCAATCCATCGGACAATCGCCTGCGCCTGCCCAACGCACCCACGAACGACTACTCCTTCATGCAGGGTTGCTGGCGCACCGATCCGTTCCGCCACGAGGTGGGCCAGACGCAGCCCGGCATCTCGTCCTACTGCTTCGATTCAAGCGGCGCCGGCCAGCTCGAATGGCGACGCGGCCGCACCGCCTGCCGGACGCGTGCCCAGGCACGTTTCGAGGGCGCGGCGTTGCGCCTGCGCGACGCCGACTCGACCTGCAACGACGGATCGCGCTGGTTCTCCGACCAGCTCGTCTGCCGGCGCGGCGCCGACAATGTCGCGATCTGCAGCGGCCAGTCGCGCAACGCCTACGGTGCGCCCGTCAACTGGTCGGTCGCCCTGCACAAGCTGAACTGACCCGCCTAATGGGCGGCTGAGGTAAACTCGGTTCCGGCGCGGCGACGCCTCCCCTAGAGTGCGCGCCGTCCTCCCCATATCCGGTAGCTTTCGTGTCCCTCTCCGCGCGCGTGACGTGGCGCAGTTTCCAGGCCGGCGCCCTGCGCATGATCCTGCCCGGCCTCGCGTCCCTTCCCTTCGGCATCGGCTTCGGCGTCGCCGCCGCGCAGAAGGGCCTCAGCGCCTTCGAGACCACGCTGATGAGTTTCACCGTCATGGCCGGCACCAGCCAGATGGTGGCGCTCGACATCTGGGCCCAGCCGCTGCCGCTGATCGCGCTGGCCGTGTCGGTGTTCGTGGCCAATCTCCGCTACTTCGTGATGGGCGCGGCCCTGCAGCCGCACCTGCCGCATCTGCCGTGGTGGCTGCAGCCGCCGGTCTGGTACGTCACGGTCGACCAGAACTGGGCGGTCAACATCGCGGAGTATCGCCGCGGCCATGGCGATCTCGGCAAGTTCCTGGGCGGCGGCTTCGTCATGGCCTGCATCTGGTCGGGCTCGACCCTGGCCGGCCACCTCGCCGCCGGCGGCGTCCTCTCCGATCCCACGATGGCGCGACGGCTCGGTCTCGACTTCGTGGGCATCGCCGTCTTCGTGGTCGTCGCCACCATCCTGTTTCGCGGCAAGCGCGACATCGCGCCCTGGATGGTTGCGATCGCAGCCGCCTTCGCCGCCCGGTGGTTGATCGGCGGCAACTGGTACATCGTGATCGGCGGCCTGGCCGGCGGACTCTTCGGCGCGCTGCGGGATCTCAGGAGCGACAATGTCCGCCAGTCCTGAGAACCTCATCGCGATCTTCGTGATGGCGCTCGCCGCGATGGCCGCCAAGGGCGGCGGCTTCATCGCCATGCGTTGGCTCGGCCGTCATCGCTTCGTGACCGCTTTGCTCGATCACGCGCCCGGGGCCGTGCTGGTATCGGCCGCGATCGTGCCGCTCGCGCAGACCGGCGGCGCGTTCATCGTCGGCGCTGTGGTCGCGGCCGTGATGACGCGAAAGGTCGGAGGCTTTACCCCCGGCCTGTTCGGCGGCGTCGGCGCGGTGGCTTTGGCCCGCTGGGCAGGCCTTGCCTGAAATTTAGTGGGAGGCTGGCTCGCTGAGCCGGACGATCTCGTCCTTGATCATGAGCTTGCGCTTTTTGAGGCTGCAGATCGCATCGTCGTCGGGATGCGGCCGTGTGATCTCTTGATGGATCGCTTGCTCAAGAGTGGCGTGCTTGTTCTTGAGCGCTTCGATGTGGTCCACGGTGCTCATAGTCGGATACCTCCGAGTTTGTTGACGGGACAGCAGAAGTCTGACTCCGACATTGGGGCGGTGTCACGCCAAATCAACCGATCCATCAACCGGTCGTTAAGATTTGTGCATAAGCTTGAAACAGACCGTTCAGGCCGCCAGGCCGACGGCCTCCGCGACTTCGGGCGGCGCGAACGCCGGAAAGGTTGCGCGCATTAAAGTCGCGACCGCCTTGCGATCCTTGTCGTCGGGCACGACGCCCAGGCACACGGCATAGACACCGAGATTACCCACCGCCGCGCGCAGGCGCTTTTCGGGTGGCCGGTCGCGGTCGGCCGGCGGCGTGTGCAGGCTCGCGAGCTTCAGCTGCTCGGCATGCTCGGCCGCCAGTTCCGCATCGGCGACGCGACGGCGGACGGCGTCGACCGTCTCGGGCAACGCGCCGGGCCAGACCTTGTCCTTCAGCCGTCGCCGCATATCTCGCAGCGGCTTCACGACCTCCGACTGCCAGGCGTCGCTCGCGGCCAGGATGGCGCGCAGCCGGTCGGCGGTCAGGGTCGGCCGGCCCGAGGCGCCCAGCCAGCAGCAGAAGAGCAGGACGTTGACGTCGCAGCCGCGACGCTCCTGCAGGTCGAGGCAAGCCTCGGCCACGCCGTCGCCGGCATAGAGCTCGAGCGAGAAATTCCAGAATGGGTGGGGCAGGAAATCCGACACGGCTGCCTGTGGCTTCGCTGGGGGTCTTTGGGCGCTTCCCTTTGGGCGGGCGAAGGGGTACACGGCCGGGAGCGACGTGGCTAGCCTGCCTGGACGAGTGCGCCCCGCATGAATGACCTGACGTCGTCTGACCCACCTGATTCCCAGACCATCAAGGCCAAGCTTGAGGCCCTGAAGAGCGAGCATCGCGACCTCGACGAGGTGATCGATCGCCTGATCGAGAAGCCGCCGTTCGACCAGCTCCAGCTCCAGCGCCTGAAGAAGCGCAAGCTTGGGCTCAAGGATCAGATCCTGCGGCTGGAAAGCCAGCTCATTCCCGATATCATCGCCTGAGAAGAGTCATGGCCAAGAAAACCACCAAACGCCGCCCGGCCGCGAAGCCGGTGGTCGGCCTCATCATGGGCAGCCAGTCCGACTGGTCGACCATGCGTCACGCCGCCGAAACGCTCGAGGCGCTGGGCGTCCCGTTCGAGGCGCGCATCATTTCCGCACACCGAACGCCCAAACGCATGATGGACTATTCATCGAGCGCCAAGGGACGCGGCCTGAAGGTCATCATCGCCGGCGCCGGCGGTGCAGCCCACCTGCCCGGCATGACCGCTGCCATGACGCCGCTGCCCGTCCTGGGCGTTCCGGTCGAAAGCGCCGCGCTGAAAGGCCAGGACAGTCTTCTTTCCATTGTCCAGATGCCGGCCGGCATTCCCGTCGGCACCCTTGCGATCGGGCGTGCCGGATCGATAAACGCTGCACTTCTGGCGGCATCCATCGTCGGTCTTGGCGATGCCAAGATCATGGCGGCGCTGGAAGCCTGGCGGACCCGCCAATCGCTGGCCGTCGCCAAGATCCCCTCCGACGACGCCCCAGCCCACCGCTGATGCCGGCTTTTCAACCTCTGCCGCCGGGATCGACCATCGGCATCCTGGGCGGCGGCCAATTGGGCCGTATGACCGCCCTCGCCGCCGCGCGGCTGGGCTACCAGTGCATCGTCTATGCCCCCGACGACCATCCGATCGCGGCGCAGGTCTGCGCCGGTCATGTCCGAGGCGCCTATGAGGACGCTACGGCCCTGGCCCGCTTTGCCGCCCAGGTCGACGTCGTCACCTACGAATTCGAGAACGTCCCCGAGAGCGCCGTCCTCGAATGCGAGAGACTGAAGCCGGTGCGGCCGGGCGTGAAGCCCATCCATTTCGCCCAGCACCGGCTCCGCGAGAAGGACTTCCTGCGCAAGCTCGGCATCGGCACCGCCGACTACCAGCCCATCCGCTCCGAGGCCGACATGGCGGCCGCCACCGCCCTGCCCGGCATCCTGAAGACCTGCACCGAGGGCTATGACGGCAAGGGCCAGGCGCGCGTGACGGACAGCGCGGGACTGTCCGCCGCCTGGGAAAAACTCGGCCGGCGCGAGTGCATCCTGGAGGCGATGGTCGATTTCGACTGCGAGGTCTCGGCCATCGTGGCCCGCGGCCTCGACGGCACGACGCGCTGCTTCCCCATCGGCATCAACAGCCATCGCGACGGCATCCTGCGCACCACGACCGTGCCCTCAGGCCTGCCGGCCGCAACGCTGGCCACCGCCGAGCGTTTCGGCGTCGAGCTCGCCCAAGGCCTCGATCTGGTGGGCCTTGTGGCGCTGGAAATGTTCGTGACGAAGGACGGCAAGGTCCTGGCCAACGAGATGGCGCCGCGGCCTCACAATTCGGGGCACTGGACCATGGACGCCTGCGCCACCAGCCAGTTCGAGCAGTTGGTGCGCGCCGTCTGCGGGCTCCCGCTCGGCCCCATCGACGTGCTGGCGCCCTCGCGCATGGAGAACCTGATCGGCGAAGAGGCCGACGACTGGCCGCGCTATCTCGCCGAGCCGACGGCGCGGCTGCATCTCTACGGCAAGACGGAAGCCCGCCCCGGCCGCAAAATGGGCCACGTCACCTACGTGCTGCCGGGCGTGCCGTCCGCTTTGGTCCGCCCCAGGACCTGATCTGCCCCTTCAGCTTCTCGAACTTCATCACGTCGTCGATGCGACGGTCGAGGAAGGCCCAGGTGGCCTCGGCGCCGGGTGACCGGTCGTTCAGCCAGTAGAGCAAGGTGGAGGAGTAGACCCCCGCCAGGGTCGCGCGCTTGGTGTAGAAATTGAAGTCGGTGCTGGTGTCGCCGGCGGCGTACCACATGGCATCGACCGTCCTGTAGAGCAGCTTCAGCGCCAGCCCGGCATTGAACGGCAGCGACAGCAGGGAAAGCGCCCGGCGCGCGGCCTCGCGCGGGCCGACATGGCGTTCCAGCCGGATGCGGACGGCGCGCGTGATGCGGTCCCGGATCTTGAGGGCCGAGGCCCCCTCCTTTTCCATGTCTTCGACCGTGCGCTGGTCGGCGCGTTCGCTGAGATAGGTCAGCACCTGCGTGGGCCCGCCCGGGAACAGCCGGTCCGCCTCGCCCGCCGGCAGGTCGAGCGACCTGCCACCGGCCGCCAGGGCGGTCCGGGTCCAGCCCTCGAAGGCGGCCTCGGCCATCACCGCGTCCGCCAGCCGGTCGCGCAGGCCGGCGTCGGGGTCCATTTCCGCTGAATCTGGGGTGTTATTCTCGGTCATATCGTGAATATAAGCCCCAGACGGGGGGTTCCCAAGGGTATCCCCCTGTGATACCTACGCCGCCTCTGAATTCGGGCCCCGGACGATCCGCAGGGCCAAGCCGCATTGGAAGGAAGCGATCGAAGTGCAGGTTCTCGTTCGTGAAAACAACGTCGATCAGGCGCTGCGCGTCCTGAAGAAGAAGATGCAGCGCGAAGGCATCTTCCGCGAGATGAAGCTCCGCCGCAACTATGAGAAGCCCAGCGAGCGCCGCGCCCGCGAGCGCGCCGAGGCCATCCGCCGCACGCGCAAGCTGATGCGCAAGCGCATGGAGCGCGAGGGCTACTAGTCCTCCCTTCTCGACACGAGACGACAACCCCCGGCATCCCCGGGGGTTTTTGTTTGGCTCACTGTTGGCAGCGGCGATAGCCGGCGGTCGGCCCACCCATACCCCAGCCCAGGCCATAGAACGCCAACGTATCCGAAGGCTCGACATACCGGGCGAGCGTGCCTTCGCCCTTCCAACGCAAGGCTCCGCGGCCATCAAATTCGTCTGCGTGGAACTCTATCTCCATAGAGTGCCCACCCCCAAATGTTGCCGTCGTCTGCGTGATGACCAGCCGCTCTGATGGCAGCGCGCATTTACCGTCCTTGGCCCATGTGCCTAGCATCCGTTGAGGTACGGGATCGGTGGCAGCCTGCAAGGACCATGCGAGAGCAACGGTTAGGACAAAGGCAGCGAGCTCAAACTTCTTCACGACGAAATCCCTTGCTTCCCGCCGCATGGTGCTTGCGCAGCCTTCGGAAGACATCGCGAGCTGACGTGCTTGGCGTAGGGTCAGCAAAAGCCTCGTCCACCTTTCGGCGCAGCCAGCTGTCGGCGGCAGCTTCCTCCCTGTCCAACGCTCGCAGAGCTGCGCGCATGACATCGCTTGCCGATGCATAAGCGCCGGACTTCACACGGCTCTCAACACTATTTCGAAGTTCGCCGAGCGTAACTGTGAGGGGACGATGCGGACGCGCCACAGGGAATCTCCCAGATATGAGACAACGTCATACTAGGCTTCCCTCTCTTTCAAGCCAGGAGCGCACCAATCGCTGCCTCCAACTCCGCCACATCGGTCACGACCGCATCGGGCGTCTCCGCCTCCGAGCGTGGCCGCTGACGGCGCCAGCGGCCGGAGCGGAACTGGATCGTGGCCATGCCGGCTTCCTTCGCGGGCGCGATGTCGGCGTCGATGCGGTCGCCGACGAGGATGCATTGCGCCGGCGGTACGTCGTGATCGCGCGTGAACAGGTCGGCGATCCCTGCCCTCTCCAGCCTCTCCCATCGCGGCTCGCGCGCGCCCAGCACCAGACCGCGCGCCTTCAGGCGCTTCAACAGCTCCTCGATCTCGGGCCGGATCTGGAAGGCGTCGAGTTGCCCCGTCATGGCCTCGACCCTCCGCACCACGCGCGCGACTGTCGCGGGCTCGCCGCCGCACAGCGTCTCGATCATGTGGATCACGACATCGGGTGCGAAGGCGGCCACCGCCTGCTCGGACGCCTCTTCGACCATCGCCGGATCGACGCGGATGCCTTCCAGCCCACAGGCCGCCGCAATGGCGCCGTCGACCGCCATCTCCCAGGCGAACTCGAGGTCGACCGCACCGCCGATGTCGAAGATGACGGCGCGATAGCTGGAACTCACTTGATGCCGATCTTTTCCAGACGGCGCCCGACCTTGGGCGCGAGGGCTCTCGCCGATGCGATATCCGCGTCGCCACCGGCCGTATCGCCCTCGAGACGCCGGCCAACGCCGCGTGCATACAGTGCTTCTGGATCGTCTGGATCGACGTCGAAGGCGCGCTCGAAATCGGCTGCGGCCTCGTCCGGTCGATTCAGCCGGAGATAGACAGCACCTCGATTGAGAAAATTGGTCGCGGTTCCAGGATCCTTCTCGATTGCCTCATTGCAATCGCGGAGCCCCTCCTCCGCTTTGCCGAGCAGGGAAAGAGCGACACATCTGTCAGAGCGAGCGGCCTCGATCCAAGGCACCAGTTCGAGGGCTTTGTCGAAGTCCTGAAGCGATTTCTCCAACTGACCGGCGTCCCGATAAATATGGCCCCGGATATGATAGAGGCTCGCATCGCGCCGCGACCAGAGTTCCATGACCTCGTCGAAGGCCAGCAACGCCAGGTCATATTGCTCGCGCTCCCGGTAGATGGCGATCATGCCCATCAAGGGAAACGCCTCCCGCTTGATCGAAAGGGCGCTTTCGTAGTCCGACAGCGCCCGTTCATCTTCGCCTTTCCGCCTGTGGGCATCTGCCCGGACGGTAAACGCGACGGGACTCGGCTCTATGTCGATCGCCTGCCCCAGATCCTCGATCGCCCGATCCGGATCTCCGAGATGCTCATAAGCCCTGCCGCGCCATGTATAGGCTCTCGCAAGGCTGGAAGTACGCTGCGGGTTTTCGGCGATGTAGGCCGTACACGCCTCGATTATGTCAGTCGGGATGCCAACGAGCGCCCCGTTGCATGTCGCCTTCGGTCGCTCGACAGGCTGGGCGTTCGCTCCACCGGCCAACAGCGCTGCGATCAGGCCGAGGGCGATGAACCTACTCAGTGCGCGGAGCCCTCGAGCGCCTTCACGATGTTCTCGCACATCACCTTGGCGTCGGCGAAGAGCATCATCGTGTTGTCGCGGAAGAACAGTTCGTTGTCGACGCCGGCATAGCCCGAGGCCATGCCGCGCTTCACGAACAGCACGGTCTGCGCCTTCTCGACGTCGAGGATCGGCATGCCGTAGATCGCGCTCTTGGGGTCGGTCTTGGCGGCCGGGTTGGTGACGTCGTTGGCGCCGATCACGAAGGCGACGTCGGTCGAGGCGAAGTCGCGGTTGATATCGTCGAGCTCGAAGACCTCGTCGTAGGGCACGTTGGCCTCGGCCAGCAGCACGTTCATGTGGCCCGGCATGCGGCCGGCCACTGGATGGATGGCGTAGCGGACCTGCACGCCCTCCTTCTTCAGGAGGTCGGACATCTCGCGCAGCGCGTGCTGGGCCTGCGCCACCGCCATGCCGTAGCCCGGCACGATGATGACCGACTGCGCGTTCTTCATCAGGAACGCGGCGTCCTCGGCCGAGCCCGCCTTGACCGGCTTGTCGGTCTTGGCCGCCGGGCCGCCGGCCGCTGCGCTGTCGGTGCCGAAGCCGCCCAGGATCACGTTGAAGATCGAGCGGTTCATGCCCTTGCACATGATGTAGCTCAGGATCGCGCCCGAGGAGCCGACCAGCGCACCGGTCACGATCAGTGCGGTGTTGCCGAGGGTGAAGCCGATACCGGCCGCCGCCCATCCCGAATAGGAGTTGAGCATCGACACCACGACCGGCATGTCGGCGCCGCCGATCGGCAGGATCAGCAGGAAGCCCAGCGCCAGCGACAGCACGACCAGCAGGACGAAGGTCGAGGTGTGACCGCGCATCGCGAACCAGACCAGCAGCACGACCAGCGCGATGCCGAGCAGCGCGTTCAGCGGATGCTGGCCCTTGAAGACCAGCGGCGAGCCCGAGACCAGGCCCTGCAGCTTGGCGAAGGCCACGACCGAGCCGGTGAAGGTGATGGCGCCGATCACGGTGCCCAGGCCCATCTCGATCAGGCTCTGCACCTTGATCTTGCCGGGGACGCCCAGGCCAAAGGCTTCGGGCGAGATGAAGGCTGCGGCCGCGACGAACACAGCGGCAAGACCGACCAGCGAATGGAAGGCCGCCACGAGCTGCGGCAGCGCCGTCATCTGGATGCGCAGCGCCACGAAGGTGCCGATCGCGCCGCCGATCACGAGGCCTGCGAGGATCAGCCAGGGCGAGACGACGCCGGGCGAAAGCACGGTGACGCCGATGGCGATCACCATGCCGACGATGCCGTACAGGTTGCCGCCGCGCGAGGTGGTGGGCGACGACAGTCCGCGGAGCGCCATGATGAAGCAGATGGCGGCGATCAGATAGCCGTAGGCGGCCAGTTCCTGGGTGAACATTCCCTGCTGCTCCCGCCTACTTCTTGACCGGCTTCTTCTTGAACATCGACAGCATCCGGTGCGTGACGATGAACCCGCCGAAGATGTTCACCGCGGCGAGCGCCACGGCGATGAAGCCGAACAACTGCGCGGCGCCCAGCCCCTTGAGGCCCGCCGCCAGCAGCGCGCCGACGATGATCACGGAGGAAACGGCGTTGGTGACGGCCATCAGCGGCGAATGCAGTGCCGGCGTCACCCGCCAGACCACGTAGTAGCCCACGAAGCAGGACAGCGCGAAGATCGTCAGCAGCGCCACGAACGGCATGTGGCCGTCGGGGATCGCGACCGGGCTCGCCGCCGCCGCATCGGTGATCTGCTGCGCCATGAGCTTGAGCTGGGTGGCGACGTCCTGCGCCTGGGTCGCGAGCTTGGAGGCCTCGCCTGCGATCTTGTCGTCCATGGGGCCGCTCCTAAGCCTGGGTCAGCGAGGGATGCACGATCTGCCCGTCGCGGGTGACCAGCGTGCCCTTCACGACCTCGTCCTCGAGGTTGATCGTGAGCGCCTTGGTCTCCTTGTCGACCATCGGCGTGATGAAATTGAGCAGGTTGCGCGAGAACAGCGCCGAGGCATCGGTCGGCAGTTCGCCCGGCAGGTTGGCCGGACCGACGATCTTCACGCCGTATTTCTCGACCACCTTGCCGAATTCCGAGAGCGGGCAATTGCCGCCTTGTTCAACAGCCATGTCGACGATCACCGAGCCGGGCTTCATGGTCTTCACCATCTCCTCGCTCACCAGCACCGGCGCCTTGCGGCCGGGGATCAGCGCGGTGGTGATCACGATGTCCTGCAGCTTGATATGGTCGGCGACGAGCGCCGCCTGCTTGGCCTGGTACTCCGGGCTCATCTGCTTGGCGTAGCCGCCCGCCGTCTCGGCCGCCTTGAACTCGTCGTCCTCGACCGCCACGAACTTGGCGCCGAGCGACTGGACCTGTTCCTTGGTGGCCGGGCGCACGTCGGTCGCGGTCACGACCGAGCCGAGGCGCCGCGCCGTGGCGATCGCCTGCAGGCCCGCGACGCCGACACCCATGATGAAGCTGCGCGACGGCGCCAGCGTGCCGCCGGGCGTCATCATCTGCGGGAAGATGCGGCCGTAATTGTTGGCGGCCAGAAGGACCGCCTTGTAGCCGGCGAGATTGGCCTGCGAGGAGAGGATGTCCATCGACTGCGCACGCGTGATGCGCGGGATCAGTTCGAGTGCGAACGAGGTCACGCCGCGCGACGCCAGCGCCTGTACCAGCTCCCGGTTGGTGAGCGCGCCGAGCGGCGACATCAGGGTCTGGCCCTGGCGCAGCAGGCCGAGCTCGTCGAGCCCTTCCTCGGCCGACATCGGCCGCTGGATCTTGAAGACGATGTCGCCCGCGGCGATGGCCGAGGCCGCATCCGGCACGATCGTCGCGCCGGCCTCGCTATAGGCCTGGTCGGTATAGGCGGCGATCGTTCCGGCGCCTGCCTCTATGGTGATCTCCGCGCCCAGCGCCTTCAGCTTCTTGACGGTCTCGGGAGTGGCGGCCACACGGGTTTCGTGGGGCCTGCGTTCTTTGACAATGGCGATTTTCATGGAGCGCTTCAGATCCGTTTGAACGCGGCAGGACGCATCGTGCGCTGCACCTTGCACAGCGATTTGTTCTTTGCCAAGCCGGTTTTTCGCCGCGCAGGACATGGTGATTTAACTGCAATGAAACGCACGTCATACTTAAGTCCATGCCCGCTCCCGCACGCCCTGCCCTGCTCACCGGTTTCCATTTCACAAAACCCACCCTGGCCGCCTTCTCCGAACGCGGCGACATCGTGGGACACATGGTCAATCCACAACCCACCGTGGCCGACATTCCGCCCGGCACGGCCGAAACCGTGCAGGCGATCGTCAGCACCGGCAGCGTCGGCATCTCCGACGCCATGATGGCCGCCCTGCCGCGGCTCTCGCTGTTCTGCTGCTACGGCACCGGCTACGAGAGGGTCGATCTCGAGGCGGCCCGCCGGCGCGGAATCATGATCACGCACGGTGCCGACGCCAATGCGCCCGACGTGGCCGAACTGGCGCTCGGCATCCTGCTCGCCTCGACCCGCCGGCTTGTCCGTGCCGACAAGATGATCCGCCGCGGCGAGTGGAAGCAGCGCATCCCCAACCGGTTCGGCGCCATCGCCGGGCTGACCGGCGGCAAGGTCGGCATCCTGGGCCTCGGCGCGATCGGCCTGGAGTTCGCCAGGCGCATCAAGGGCTTCGATGTCGAGATCGGCTACTGCAACCGCAGCAGGCGCAGCGACGTCGACTTCCAGTATTTCCCCGACGTGATGCAGCTCGCGACCTGGTGCGACTACCTGATCGTCTGCCTGCGCTCGGACTCCTCCAACCGGCACATCATCAACGCCGATGTCCTGAAGGCGCTGGGTCCGCGCGGGCACGTGGTCAACATCTCGCGCGGCTGGGCGGTTGACGAGGCAGCCTTGGCCCACGCGCTGCGCAACGATATCATCGAGGGCGCGGCACTCGACGTGTTCGACGAGGAGCCCTACACCGGCACCGAACTGCTCGAACTCGACAAGCTGGTGATGACGCCGCATTTCGGCGGCGGCACGGAGCACGCCCAGCGCCGCATGACCGACCTCGTCTGCCGCAACCTCGACAACCATTTCGCCGGCAAGCCGGTCGCATCGCCGGTGCCGGAGTTCCGCGAGTGGGCCAACTCCCCCGAGGCGCCGAAGCCGCGTTAGTTCGGCGAGTCCTTGCCGATGACGATGCGTGGGCCCGAATACCGGGGCGGCGTGTCGAACCAAACGTCGAAATAGGCACGCACCGCGGATGGGTAGCGGCGCAGCTCGGTGATGAGACTGTAGGCCCGCGTCACGTCCTGCGCTTCGAAGCCCCAGGCTTCGATACCCTGCTCGCGCGCGAGGAAGATCGCACGGGAGAGGTGGAAGCGCTGGGACACGATGATCGTGCGCGTCTGGCCGAAGACGGACTCCGCCCGCAGGATCGAGTCCCATGTGCGCACGCCGGCAAAGTCGCGGTAGATCGCCTCGGCCGGTACACCACGCTGGATCAGGCCGGCGCGCATCGCCGTCGGCTCGTCGTAGTCGGCACGGCTGTTGTCGCCGCTCACCAGCAGGTACTTCACCTTGCCTGCCTTGTAGAGCGCGGCGGCCGCATCGAGCCGGTAGACGAAGTAGCGATTCGGTCCGCCCTCGGGACCGATCGGTGCCGCGCCCAGGACCAGCGCAACGGGAACATCCGGCAGCGCCGCCGGATCGGTGGCGATGTACCGATCGGCCAAGGCTTCGAGGCGGCGCTCGGCGACCCACGACAAGAGCGACAGAAGGAGCGCTATCGCGCCCATCGCGAGCACCGCGTACAACATCAACCGCATGTCATCGCCTTGATCGCACTCCCCGCCGCCTCCAGAGAGCCAGCATGCCCCGCCTCAGCACCGCCGAAGCCACGGTCGAAACCCTCCTGCTTCATGGCCTCGACACGGTGTATGCCCTGCCCGGCCTGCATCAGGATCCATTGTTCGACGCCTTCTATCATGCTTCGGACCGGCTGCGGGTGATCCATCCGCGCCACGAGCAGACCGCCGCGTATATGGCGCTGGGCGCGGCGCTCGCGACCGGCAAGCCGCAGGCCTTCGGTGTCGTGCCCGGTCCCGGCCTGCTGAACGCCGGCGCGGCACTCCTCACCGCCTACGGCATGAATGCGCCGGTGATCGGCCTGATCGGCCAGATCCCGCAGGCCGACATCGACAAGGGCCACGGCCATCTGCACGAGATCCACGATCAGCTGGGCCTCATGCGCCACATCACCAAGTGGGCCGAGCGCATTCGCAGCCCGCAGGAAGCGCCGACCCTGGTCAGCCGGGCGATCTGGCACGCGACCTCGGGCCGGCCGCGTCCCGTCGCGCTGGAATGCGCGCTCGATACATGGGCGAAGCGCAGCGAGGTGGCGATCCCCGACGCGCCGTTGCCCCTGCCGCCGGAGACGATCGACGACGAAGCCATCGAAACGGCGGCGGAGATCCTCGGCAATGCCGAGCGACCGATCATCGTGCTGGGCGGCGGCGCCATGGATGCCACGGCCGAGATCATCACGCTGGCCGAGATGCTCGAAGCGCCGGTCAGCTCCTACCGGCGCGGGCGCGGGATCATCCCCTCCTCGCACCGGCTTGCCGTCGACATGCCGATCGGCCATCGCCTGTGGAAGGACGCCGACGCCGTCCTGGCGGTCGGCACGCGCTTCTTCATCCAGAACGGCAACTGGGGCATCGACGACAAGCTCAAGGTGGTGCGGGTCGATATCGACCCCGATGAGCCCGAGCGTTTCCGCAAGCCCGACGCGGCGCTGGTCGGCGATGCCGCGCCACAGCTTCGCGCGCTGATCGCGGCGCTCGCAAAGCACAACCGCAAGCGCAGCTCGCGTGCCGAGGAGTTGAACGGTCATCGCGCCTGGTTCACCGAGCGCCTGTCGAAGCTCGAACCGCAGCTCTCCTTCCTGAAGGCGATCCGCAACGCGCTGCCGGAGGACGGCATCTTCGTCGACGAAGTCACGCAGATGGGTTTTGCCTCCAGGGTCGCGCTTCCCATCGAGAAGCCGCGCACGTTCCTGTCGCCCGGCTACCAGGACAATCTCGGCTGGGGCTTCGGCACCGCCCTGGGCGCAAAGGCTGCGATGCCCGACCGCAAGGTGCTGGCGATCGCCGGCGACGGCGGCTTCATGTACCAGGTCGGCGAACTCGCGACCGCTGTTCGTCATAACATAGCGATTGTCGTCGTGGTGTTCGACAACGGCGCCTTCGGCAACGTGAAGCGCATCCAGCAGGAGCGCTACGGCAACCGCCAGATCGCCTCGGATCTGCAGAACCCCGATTTCGGAAAGCTGGCCGACTCCTTCGGCATCGCCTCGTTCAAAGCATTGGATGCCAAACAACTGGAAGACGCCCTGCACAAGGCCTTCGCCCTGAACGCGCCGGCCCTCGTCTGGGTCCCGCACGGCGACGTCCCGAGCCCCTGGGACCTCATCATGATGCCGAAAGTAAGAGGACAATGAACCTGCCGCGTGTTCCCGAGGCCGTCATCTTCGACATGGACGGTCTCATCTTCGATACCGAGCGCCTGTACCAGGAAGCGATCATGGCGGCCGCCGACGAAGTCGGGCAGCCGATGACGCCCGAGATCTTCCGAGCCATGATCGGCCGGCCCTGGCTGCGGACATGCGAAGTCCTCGTCGAACACTATGGCGCTGCCTTTGCCGTCGATGAGTTCAGGGCGGCCTGGAACCGCCACTTCAATGTGATCGTGGAGACTCGCCTGTCGTTGAAGCCGGGAGTCATCGAGTTGTTGGACCACCTCGATCGACTGGCGCTTCCCCGCGCCATCGCGACCTCTTCGGCCCACCACACTGTTCGGCATCATCTGGCAGCGCACGATCTCGGTGAACGCTTCCATCATGTGGTCGCGCACGGTGATTACGAAAACGGCAAGCCCGCTCCGGACCCATATCTGAAGGCAGCCGCGCAGCTGGGCATCGATCCCGCCCTGTGTCTTGCTCTGGAGGATTCGCACAATGGCGTCAGATCGGCTGCCGCTGCCGGCATGATGACCGTCATGGTGCCAGACCTGCTCGAGGCGACCGACGAAATCACGGGACTATGCGCCCTGATCGTGCCCGATCTGCACGCCGTTCTGCGCCTGGTCAGTCGATAGCGTCCGCGGTCTTGTCGAGCGGATAGGCGACGACGTCGCCCGCAACCGGCACGATCTTCGCCGTTGCGCTGGTCACACGGACCGGAAAGGCCACCACACCGCAGCCGGACAGGGCCATCGCGACACCGACCAGCACCGCGACGCCGCCGAGACGCTTGGGAGGGAGAATGCGGGTCATCATGGCGAGCAAACGCCCGCGGACCGGAATAGTTGCCGCCTACCGCAGCGCAGCGAGGACCTCGCGAAAGCCCGAGCCGCACGTGAAGCCCAGTACGCGGGCCGCCTTCCCGGCATCGTAGACGCGGTCGATCGTGTCGAACATCGTCCAACCGCGCTTCTCATAGAGTGCGCGATATTCCGGAAAGTGGCGCGCCACGACGGAGGGCGCGTCTGTGATCAGCGCGTGACACTCTTCGCGGCTGAAGGGAGTCATCGCGGAGACGATGAACGTGTCGAAGCCGATCTCCTTCGCCTTGGACAGCGCCACGACATGCGCCTCGGCCGCGTCCTCGACGCTGAGGCGACGGAACAGGAATTCGTTGGCCTTGGTGTTCTCGCCCGACTGCTTGATGGCGTGCGCCATGTCGTCTTCCTCGGGGAAGAATCGCGATGTGCGCAGGATGAGCACCGGCAGCCTGTGCAGGTGATTGAACAGGCGGCACAGTTCCTCGGCCGCGAGCTTGGTGACGCCGTAGATGTTGCGCGGCTTCAGCGGCGCCATCGTCTCGTCGATCCACACCGCCTCTTTCGCCCCGCCCGCCTTCCCGTCGCGGATCTCCTGCGAGATCATGAGCGAGGTCGTCGAGGTGAAGACGAAGCGGTCGACCTGCGAGCCCGAAGCCACCGCCTCCTCCAGCAGGTTGAGCGTGCCCTGCACGTTGACGGCAACGAACTCCGAATTGTCGTGGGTCTCGATGTGCGGTTTGTGACGCGCCGCGGCATGCACGATCGCCGTGATGCCCTCGTCGCGGATCACGCGATGGACCAGCGCGCGATCGACGACCGAGCCGACGACGCTCGTCGTGGCGCCCGGCTCCGGATCGAGCCCAACCACCTTGTGCCCGTCGCGCACAAGCCTGGGCACCAGGGTCTGGCCGAGCCAGCCCGACGAACCGGTCACCAGGATGTTCACGACTGTTCCGATTCCTTGAGCCCGGCTTCCTTCAACGCCAGGTCCTGCCGCTCAGTCAGCGCATCGACGTCGAAGCCGTCGATCAGCTCCTCGAACAGCTGGTGCCAGTTGATCGAGGCGCGGAGATGGATGAACACCGAGCCGAGGCCGATGGCGGCGCGGTCCATGAACACGAACTCGCGCGGCGGCCGCACGCCACCCAACTTGCGCAGCTCGCCGAACACGTTCTGCGCCATCTCGCGGCCGTAGCCCTCGGCCATGCCCTCGGTGAGCCGGCGCGGCCGATCGTCCATCAGCGGTCCGTACAGGAACGCGGCCCAGCGGTTGAGGATGGCGACCATCTCCTTGCTGAGGCCCGTGAAGCCCCAGTCCTCGTAGGCCGCGACGGCGCGCGCCTCGTCGTCGGTCATCAGCGCGCGGTAGAGCTCGATCGAGCCGCGCACGAAGCGCGGCGGGAAGATGCGGATGCAGCCGAAATCCATCAGGTTCACCGAACCGTCCGGCCGCACCGAATAGTTGCCGAGATGCGGATCGCCATGGATGGCACCGTAGAAATAGAACGGCACGTACCAGGCGCGGAACATGGCGATGGCCAGCGCGTCGCGCTCTTCCTGCGAACGGGTCTTCCAGTTGAGCAGCGGCTCGCCGTTCAGCCAGTCCATCGTGAGCAGGCGCTCGGTCGAGTGCGAGGCCACGACGCCCGGCACATGCACGCGGGCCTCGTCGCGCAACATGTGCCGGTAGAGCGCCGCGTGCTTGGCCTCGCGGCGATAGTCGAGTTCCTCGCGCAGGCGGTTGGTGATCTCGGCATGAATCTCGTCGGTGCGGATCGCCGGATCGAAGCGCTGGCCGATCGCGAACACGACCTTGAGCTGGTTGAGGTCGGCCTCCAGCGCCGAGGACATGTCGGGATACTGCAGCTTGGCCGCGACCTCGCGTCCGTCCAACAGAGAGGCGCGATGGACCTGGCCCAGCGAGGCGGCAAACGACGCCTCCTTGTCGAAGCGCGCGAACTTCGCCTGCCAGTCGGGCCCGAGTTCCGTCGCCATGCGGCGGCGCACGAAAGCCCAGCCCATGGCCGGCGCATTGGCCTGCAGCTGCGCCAGCTCACGGGCATATTCCGGCGGCAACGCGTCCGGGATGGTGGCGAGAAGCTGCGCCGCCTTCATCAGCGGGCCCTTCAGCCCGCCCAGCGCCGCCTTCAGCTCGCCGGCATGCTTGTCGCGGTCGAGGTTGAGGCCGAGATAGCGCTGCCCCGCCAGCTTGACCGCCAGCCCGCCGACCGACGTGCCGACCCGCGCATAGCGCCCGAGCCGCCCGCCGAAGGAATCGCCTTCGTCACTCATGGCTTTCTTCGCTGGGAGCGCGCCACTCCAGTGGCGCTCATCAATTGCTGTGAAGCGAAGAGCGCCACTGGAGTGGCGCGCTCCCAGCAATGAGGCGATGAGACGTCCTTCATGTGAACGCTACAGCTTCTCGAGTTCATCGATGAAGCCCGAGATCACGTCGAGGCCCTTGTCCCAGAAGGCGGGATCGGAGGCGTCGAGGCCGAACGGCGCCAGCAGCTCCTTGTGCCGCTTCACGCCGCCCGAGCGCAGCATGTCGAGATACTTCTCCTGGAAGCCGTCGGGCTTGGCCTGATAGGCGGCGTAGAGCGAGTTCACCAGGCAGTCACCGAACGCGTAGGCGTAGACGTAGAACGGCGAGTGGATGAAGTGGCCGATATACGACCAGTAGTGCTTGTACTCGTCGTCGAAGGTGAAGGCCGGGCCGAGGCTCTCCTTCTGCACCGCCATCCAGATCTCGCCGATCGCGTCGGGCGTCAGCTCGCCCTCGCGTCGCGCCATGTGGAGGCGCGATTCGAAATCGTAGAACGCAATCTGGCGCACCACGGTGTTCAGCATGTCCTCGACCTTGCCGGCCAGCATCGCTTTGCGGGTCTTCTTGTCGGGCGCGGTCTTGAGCAGCGACTGGAAGGTCAGCATCTCGCCGAACACCGAAGCGGTCTCGGCCAGCGTCAGCGGCGTGTCGGCCATCAGCGGGCCCTGCTTGGCCGCCAGCACCTGGTGCACGCCATGGCCCAGCTCGTGGGCGAGCGTCATCACGTCCCGCACCTTCCCCTGGTAGTTCAGCAGGAGATAGGGATGCGCCGACGGGACGGTCGGATGGGCGAAGGCGCCCGGCGACTTGCCCGGCCGCGCCGGCGCGTCGATCCAGCCGGTGCCGAAGAACTTGCGGCCGACATCGGCCAGCTCCGGCGAGAAGGCGTTGTAGGCGTCGAGCACGATCTTCTCGGCCTCGGGCCAGGGGATCGTGCGGTCGTCATGCTCGGGCAGCGGCGCGTTGCGGTCCCAGTAGGGCATCGTCTCGACGCCGAACCATTTGGCCTTCAGCTTGTAATAGCGGTGCGCGAGCTTCGGATAGGCCGCCTTCACCGAGGCCGCGAGCGCATCGACGACCTCGTCCTCGACCACGTTGGCCAGGTTACGGAACGATTGCGGCCGCGCGTACTTGCGCCAGCGGTCGTCGATCTCCTTGTCCTTGATCAGCGTGTTGGTGATCAGCGAGAAGACCGCGATATTGTCGCCCTGCACCTTGCCGAACGACTTGGCCGCTTCCTTGCGCACCCCGGCGTCCTTGTTGGAGAGCTTGTCGAGGATCTGCGGCTCGCTCAGCATCTCGTTGCCGAACGGATAGCGCAGCCGCGCGATCGTCTCGTCGAACAGGCGCGACCAGGAACTGCTGCCGACCACCGACTGGTCATGCTGGAACTTCTCCAGCTCGTCCGAGAGCTGGTGCGGGCGGAACAGGCGCGCATCACGCAGCCACGGCGCATACTTCGCGAGCTCCGGCGCCTTCAGCTTTTCGGCGAGGTCGGCGTCCTCGATCTTGTTGATCTCGAGCCGGAAGAACAGCAGCTTGGAGCCGATATCGTTCAGCTTCTCGGAGATGTCCTGCGCGAAGCGGTTGCGCTCGGGGTCGGACTGGTCCTGCGCCGAATAGAGCTGGGCATAGGAGCCGATGCGGCCCAGCAGGTCGCTCATCGACTCGAGCCGCACGATCGCCCCGCCCAGCGCCTTGCCGTCGAGCCCGACGATCTTCCCCTCGTAATCCTTGGCGAACGCATCGGCTTCCTTCGCCGCGCGCTTGATGGCCTCGCCGAGATCCTCTCCCGTGGGGCTGGAATAGAGGTCGCCCAGGTTCCAGGTCGGCAGATCGCCCAGCACAACGTTCATTCACCACTCCTTGCGTCGGCCCTGATATGGGGCGCGCCCCGCTTGGTGCCTAGAGGGAGCGCCGGATCGCGGCCACCCGATCTACCACGCTTCCCGGTTCGAGAAAGACCGGCTCGAAGCCGTGCGCACGATAGGTGCGCTCATGCACGGCCTCGAAGCGCCGCGCCTCCTCCAGCCCGATCCGCCGCGCCGCCGTGGGTTCGACGAAGCCCATCAGCCGCACGAAGAAGACGCGGCGCTCGTAGAAGCCCGTGCGCTTCAGTTCCTCGATCTCCCGCACCAACCGGTCGGAGGGCGGATACCCAAGGAACGTCGCCAGCGCCTCGGTGCAAAAGGCGGACCGGTCGTGGAACTGGACCTCGCCCGACGCCGCGAGCCGCCTCTGCCGCTGCAGCGCCACGATCCGGTCGATGAACGCCGGGTCCGTCCACGGCTCGGCAACGCCCCTGGCCTGTTCGAGGGCAATGACATCGGTCGCCGCCTCCTCGACCGTGCCGAAACCATCGACCTCGAGCTGCCGCACCACCGCCGTCTTCCCCGCCCCCGGCGCCCCGGTGAGGATGAACCGCCCCTTGCTCATCTGATTCATACATTTACCTCATCCTGAGGAGCGCCGCGAAGCGGCGCGTCTCGAAGGATGGGCAACGAGCCCCTTCATTTACCACCTCTTTTCGCGAGCACCCGAAGCGCCCCGTAGTCACCCCTGATCAGGGCCTCCTTCTTGGCCCGTGACCAGCCCTTGACTTGCCTTTCGACCGCGATTGCATCGGTGATGTTTAGAAAATGCTCCGACCAAACAATGGCCACGGGCAAACGTTTGGACGTGTAGCCGCCGAAAGCGCCGTTATTGTGCTCCGAAAGGCGCCGCTCCAGGCCTCGACGCGCCGAACCGACATAGTAGCTGCCGTCTGAACAGCGAAGCATGTAGACGTGCGCTCCGTCTTCGTCGTCCATGGTTCCAGCCAGCTCGACCCTTGCCCATCCTTCGAGACGCGGCCTGCGGCCGCTCCTCAGGATGAGGATCAATCTAGAGTCTTTTCGGGCGGGATTGAATCAGTCGGTCCTCCCCACACCGACCTCACCCTGAGGAGCG
>JAESFU010000266.1_pt1 | contig 48000 bp, 52 predicted proteins | sample 9269461 | NCBI WGS metagenome assembly JAESFU01 (sample SAMN14502556, study PRJNA617107) | algae metagenome | isolation source: Stenomitos rutilans HA7619-LM2 and co-occurring heterotrophs from cave walls | place: USA: Waikapalae cave, Hawaii | collected 2009-07-28
TGGGGCGCTCATGTCTTGCTGATCAGAAATCTTGCGCGCCACTGGTGTGCCGCGCTCCATTGTGACAGCCCGTGAAACTGGGCGAAGTCGGGGCGGTTCCCGGCGCAATCGAGCTCTGCAGCTTCAACTTTCACAACGGCCACCCGTTATCACCTGCACTACGAGAGGTGATACACGATATGAGTCGAGACATCCGGACAATGCCTAAAGGCCTGATTGCGCCCCTAACCCAGGCCGCACTTGCTTCCTTGCGCGGACTGGCCGACGGGACGGCGGCGTCGATGCCCGAAGAGCATCGCGTTCGTCTGGTCCATCTCGCTTTGATCGAGACCGGCCCGGACGGCGACGCCATCACGGCGCTGGGCCGCGAACGGCTTATTTCCGACCGTTAGAAATTGCCGGAGATCGCCGAAACGCAAGCCGGCTCGACCGCTTCCTTCACGATCTTCAGGAAGGTCTCCAGCGGACAGGCATTTTCCACCAGCTCCGCCGAACAGGCCGGCAGCGACACCTGCATCATCCCCGGCGGATCGCGATAGTTGAGCGGCGCGCGACGACGCATCTCGTCGAGCGTCTGCGCATAGTAGGCGATGCGCACGTAACTCTTGCCACCGCGTACTTCACGGAACTGCTCGAAGGCGAGCGCGCCGCCGGGCGACGCCTGGCTGGGCAGGAATCCGGGAATCTGCCAGGTGAGGTTGAGCAGCGCGGCGACGTTGTGGATGTTGCTCTCGTGCCCGACCAGCAAGCCAAACCGCACGGGCTGGCCGGTCGCGGCATGGCCTGGGAAATTATGGCCGTTCACCAGGATCGCCCCGATCTGAGACAACAGGTTCGAACCGCGCTGCTGGGCGATCGGCTTCGTCTTCTGGGTGAGATCCTGATCGAACTGGTGGAGCGACAGCAGCTCGCGCAGCGTCGCATCGTGTGCGATCCGGCCCCAGGCCACCTGATCCTTCGGCATGCCGTCGGCCGACTGCATCAGGAAGTTCTCGGCCGCCGTCGAGGCATAGCCGAGCGGTCCCTTGAGCGAGACCCAGTTGTTCGCGCCGGCCTCGATGCGGTTATGCGTACCCGCTTCGCCACAGCTTCCACCGCCCACCGACTTCGTGGCGTCGGCCGGGCACAGGACCGATTGCATAATGGAGAGCTGAGGGCCGTAGTCGCGATGCACCGAAGCGAAGCTGCCACCCAGGCGCGCCAGGATGGCTGCCCGGTTCGACGCGACATCCATGGGGCAGGACGCCGTCGGCTGGGGGTGGAACAGCGGATCCGGCAACGTGAAGTTCGCCTGGTTGCGCAGGGGCAAGTTGGAACAGCGCGGATACATGCCGGCCAGGATCGCGGCGCCCGAAGCGCGTGTGCGCTGGTCGAGGTCCGTCCAGGCGGCAACGGTTCCGGTGGTCGGGCAATCGTCTGCCTGGACCAGGCCGCGACCGCCATAGAGGACACGGTAATAGGTGCCCATCAGCCGCATCAGCTCCTCGCCGCGCGGCGAGAGAATACCGGGCTCGACCGGCCAGGCCGGCCAGGCCGTCGCACTGTGCCTGTTGAGCTGTTCGTTGGTCTCGGTCGGCGAGCGCACCCCATGGCGGCTCAGCACGATGGCGCGCTCGATCTGCCAGCCCGGCGGCGTCGGCAGGATTTCGGCGGCCGCCGGTCCCAGGGCGGCCAGAAACGAGGCAACGACAACGGCGGCAAAAACGCGAAGGCTCATGATATCTCCCCCGGCGGCACTATGCCGTCTCAGGGTCCCACCCGTCATCCGTTCCGTGCTAGAATTCACTTATGCCCGTTCAGTGGACGATCTCGCATGCTGACCGGCTGGTCCTTGCCGTCGCCAAGGAGCAGGTGACGGTGGCCGACATCGAGCGCTATTTCGCCGCGGTCACCGCCGACGGCGCGATGGGCTATCGCAAGATATTCGAGATCACGCAGACGCCCGGCGCCCTCAGCGACGAGAACCTGCGGGCCCTGGGCGCACGGGTGGTGCTCTATGCCCAGCATGGCCAGGTCGGACCGCTGGCGATCGTCGCCGCTTCCGACACAAGCTATGAACAGGCGAAGATTTTCGCCGCTTCCGCCACGGCGCGGCGACCGCTCGCCATCTTCCGGGAGCTTCATCTCGCACGGCAGTGGCTGGATGCCCAACCGCTTCCGGATGGCTGAGCCGGAACCTGCATCCGCTCGCCGGGGTTAGACCCGAATGCCTTCGCCGTCGACGATCAGCGCCAGCTCGTTTCGCGAGAGGGTCGGCGCGCTGCGAAACCTCCGGCCCTTCCTGGCGATGGTCTGGGCCACCAGCCCGTCCCTCACCGCCGCCACCATCGTGCTCCGCCTCATGCGCGCGCTGCTGCCGGTGGCCACGCTGTACATCGGCAAGCTGATCATCGACGACGTCGTGATGCTGGTGCAGCTTGCCGACAAGCCGGCGACGCTTCGGCAATGGCTCGACAGCGGCCATCTCGACAAGCTCGGCCTGCTGCTGCTGGCCGAGTTCGCGGTGGCGGTGCTGGCCGACATGCTGGGACGCATCATCACCCTTCTAGACGGTCTGCTGGCCGAGCAGGTCAGCACCAGCTCTAGCGTGCGACTGATGGAGCATGCCGCGACCCTCGACCTCGAGGATTTCGAGGATGCCGAGTTCCAGAATCAGCTCGAACGGGCACGCCGCCAGACCAGCGGCCGCATGACCCTGATGAGCCAGCTCTTCTCGCAGGCGCAGGACCTCATCACCGTGGCGAGCCTGTCCGCCGGCCTGATCGTCTTCGCGCCCTGGCTGATCGTGCTGCTGATTCTGGCGCTGGTCCCGGCGTTTCTCGGCGAGGCCCATTTCAACGCCAAGAGCTATTCGCTCGACTTCGGCCGCACGCCCGAGCGACGGGAGCTCGACTATGTCCGGCAGACCGCGGCCAGCGTCGAGACCGCCAAGGAAGTGAAGATCTTCGGCCTGCACGCCTTCCTGGTCGATCGCTACCGCCGCCTCGCCGCCTCGTTCTACGACGCCAACCGCCGCCTGGCGCAGCGGCGCGCCGGCTGGGGCGCGTTGTTCACCACCATCGGCACGATCGGCTACTACTTTGCCTACGCCTACATCGCCTGGCGCACCTTGACCGGCGAATTCTCGGTGGGCGACCTCACCTTCCTGGCAGGCTCGTTCCGCCGCCTGCGGACTCTCCTTGAATCGCTGCTGAGCGGCTTCTCCTCGGTGGCGGGACAGGCGCTCTACCTCGACGATCTCTTCAGCTTCTTCGAGGTACGGCCGGAAATTCATTCGCCCGCCGATCCTCTGCCCTTTCCCCGGCCGATCAGCGAAGGCTTCGTGTTCGAGGATGTCGGCTTCATCTATCCCGGCGCCGAGCGCTGGGCGGTGCGGCATCTCTCGTTCACCCTCAAGGCGGGCGAGGTCGTGGCACTGGTCGGTGAGAACGGCGCCGGCAAGACCACCCTGGTGAAACTGCTGACGCGGCTCTACGACCCCGACGAAGGCCGCATCCTGCTCGACGGCCGCGACCTGCGCGACTACGGGCTCGACGAGCTGCGCGGCAGCATGGGCGTCATCTTCCAGGATTTCGTGCGCTACAATTTGCCGGCCGGCGACAATATCGCGGTCGGCCGCATCGATGCTCGCGATGACCACGAGCGCATCGCGCGAGCGGCCAACCGCAGCCAGGCCGACGAGGTGATCGCCCGCCTGTCCGGCGGCTACGACCAGATGATCGGCAAGCGCTTCAAGAACGGCGTCGAACTGTCCGGCGGCGAATGGCAGAAGATCGCCATCGCCCGCGCCTACATGCGTGAGGCCGAGGTGCTGATTCTCGACGAGCCAACGGCGGCCCTCGACGCCCGCGCCGAGTTCGAGGTGTTCCAGCGCTTCAAGGAGCTGAGCAAGGGCAAGACGGCGGTGCTGATCTCGCACCGCTTTTCCAGCGTCCGCATGGCCGACCGCATCCTGGTGCTGGCCGACGGCAAGGTGGAGGCGCAGGGCACGCACGAGGAGCTGGTGGCGCAGCAGGGCCGCTACGCCGAGCTCTTCGAGCTGCAGGCTGCGGGGTATCGCTAGCGCCATGAAGATCGCGACCTTCAACGTGAACAACGTGAACCGGCGGCTGCCCAACCTGCTCGCCTGGCTGAAGCGCGCGAAGCCCGACATCGTGTGCTTGCAGGAACTCAAGGCGGCCGACGAGGCCTTTCCCGAGGCCGAGCTGCGGCGCGCCGGCTATCCTGCGGTCTGGCACGGGCAGAAGACCTGGAATGGGGTCGCCATCCTCGGCCGCAGGAGCGAGCCGGTCCTGACGCGCAAGGGCCTGCCGGGCGATCGCACGGACGTGCAGAGCCGTTATATCGAGGCGGCAGTCAAAGGCCTGGTCGTCGGTTGCCTCTATGCGCCCAACGGCAATCCGCAGCCCGGACCGAAGTTCGACTACAAGCTCGACTGGATGCGCCGCCTGCAGCGCCACGCGAAGTCACTGCTGAAGAGCGGCGCACCGGTCGTGCTGGCGGGCGACTACAACATCGTGCCGACCGACCTCGACATCTATTCGCTGCGGTCGTGGAAAAACGATGCGCTGGTCCAGCCGGCCCCGCGGGCGGCTTATCGGAAGCTGCTGGCGCAGGGCTGGACCGACGGCCTGCGCACGCTCCATCCCGACGAGCCGATGTACACGTTCTGGGACTACATGCGGCATCGCTGGGAACGCGACGCCGGCCTGCGCCTCGACCACCTGCTGCTGAGTCCGGGCCTCGCCCCGCGCCTGAAGCGCGGGGGAGTGGATCGGGCGGAACGCGGGAAGGAAAGCCCGAGCGATCACGCGCCGGCGTGGATCGAGCTGAAGTAGGAGTGATCCTCCTCCCCATTCAAATGGGGAGGTGTCGCGTCCGCGGCTTGTAACCAAGCCGCTGATGCGACGGAGGGGTCATGACCCCATCGCCCTCGTAAGACGAGGGCACTTCCCCTTCGCGGAACCCGCAAAGGGGAAGAGCTTTGAAAGCCCTACATGGAAGGCGGGAGGTCGGTCAGTGCCTGCTTGGCCACCGGCATCATCTTCTCGCAGAAGTCCTTCTTGTCCTTCTCCGCTTCCTTTTCCATCGTGTCGTAGGCCTTGTCGAGCTTGCGGTCGGCGATGTTGAGCTGCTTCTCGGCCCACTCGATCCAGAATTCGAGCCGCTTCTCCTGCTCCTTGTTGATGTCGAGGTCGCAGGTGTCGACGGCGATGGAAACGGCGTAGAGACCGATCACCATCTTCTCGGCATCTTCCTTCTTGATCGTCGACTGGGCCGAAGCCGTTGCGAGCGGCAGGATGAGCAGCGCGAGCGAACAGGCGAACTTGCGGATCATTGAGAATCTCCCCCGAGTTACCGGAGCGCCGCGACATGCGACGCATCCGGGATTTGATGGCACAACCTACTTCAACGTCTTGGTCAGCGTAATCTCCGCGTTGAGCACCTTGGAGACGGGGCACCCCTTCTCCGCCGCCTCGGCCAGCTTGTCGAAAGTTGCCTGGTCGAGATTGGGCACGTCGGCCACGAGCGTGAGGGCAGACTTGCTGATCTTGAAACCCGCACCGTCCTGGTCGAGCGAGACGGCGGCCTCCGTTTCAAGCGACGTCGGCGTGAAGCCGGCTGTTTGCAGCTGGAATGCCAAAGCCATGGTGAAGCAGCCGGCATGGGCGGCGGCGATCAGTTCCTCGGGGTTCGTGCCCTTCTCGCCCTGGAAGCGCGTCTTGAAGGAATAGGGCGTCTTGGACAGGACACCGGAATCGCTGGTGATATCGCCGGTGCCGTCCTTGCCGGTCCCGCGCCATTCGGCCTTTGCCTTGCGGATCATCTGTCGTCTCCCGTCGGATATGGATGGGCACACCATGCCCCGGCCCCATGACAGAAGCGATTCATCCCTGCGCATAGGTGGCCGCCCGATATCCGGCCCGTTATCCGGGCCTGGTATCCAGCCCCCTATCCGGCCCTCGTCGCTGTCTTCCGCCGCTGCTAGTGTGCCGCGCCATCGAGCAGGGAGACTCTCATGCGGGTAATTTTCGCGGCGCTGGTGTCGGCGCTGCTGCTGATCGGGTTGGCGACCGGCGCGTCGGCCCAGAACGGGCTGGAGCGCTTCGAGAAGGACATCAAGCCCCAGCTGGAACTGAAGAAGTTCAGCTATGCCAGCGCCCAGCCGCTCGGCGCCTCGGGCTTCGTCCTGAACGACGTCGTGGCGGTGATACCGGCCAATCCCGCGACGGGCGACCAGGAAAGCACGGTCAAGATCGACAAGGTTACGGTCGAGGAACTCGATTTCGATCGGCTCAAGAAGGACAGCAAGGACGATCGCGCGCCGCGCTTCGCAAAGCTCAAGATGGAGGGCATGACGGGCGACGACGAGATGTTCACCGCCCTCGAGCCCTATGGGGTCCCGAAGGTGCCGTTCGACGTCGCGCTCGACTATCGCATCGACACGTCCGCCAAGGTGCTGACCCTCAACATGCTGGAGGTGACCCTGCGCGGCCAGGCCCGCTTTGCCCTGTCCATGATCGTGGACGGGGTGAGCGACGACACCGACATGGACACCGCCAAGGACGAGGGCCGGCTGCGCAGCGCCTCCTTCACGATCGACGACAAGGAGCTGCTGGCCAAGCTCGTCCCCGCCGCCGCCAAGGAAGAGGGAATCGAGCCCGCCGAGTTGATCACGACGGCGCTCGACGCGCTGGCGGGCTTCTCCCAGGCGCAGACGGGCGAGACGCTGAAGGCGCTCGACGCCGTCGCCTCCTTCGTCGGCGACTGGAAGGCGCCGAAAGGCCCGCTGGTGCTGGGCCTGAAGCCCACCAAGACCGCGGGCCTCGAGGACCTCGACAAGATCATGGTGCCCGACGCGCTCTCGACCATCTTCGGCTTCACCGCGACCTATCCCGGCACGCGCGCCGGCGCGGCGAAGGTCGGATCCAAGAAATAAGCGAACGCAAAGGGAGGAAAGTAATGAAGCGTCGTTCCCTGCTGGCCGGTGCATCGCTGGCAGCAATGCTGCCGCTCGCCGCTCCGCTGCGGGCCCAGGAGGCCTATCCGTCGCGTCCGATCACCATGATCGTGCCCTTCCCGCCCGGTGGCGTGGCCGACATCACCGGCCGGCCGACCGCGCATGTGATGGGCAAGCTGCTGAAGCAGTCGGTCGTCGTCCAGAACAGGGGTGGTGCCGGCGGCTCGGTGGGTACGGCCCAGGCCGCGCGGTCCGCGCCCGACGGCTACACGCTCCTGATGGCGCTGTCGTCGATCTCGGTGCTGCCGGTCGCCGACGTCCTGCAGGGCCGCACGCCCGCCTATGAGCTCAACCAGTTCGCGCCCATCGCGCTGATCAGCGCCGATCCCACGGTGCTCGTGGTGCGCGAGGACGGGCCCTACAAGACGCTGAAGGACCTGGTCGACGCCGCTAAGGCCAAGCCCGGAACGATCAACTACGGTTCGTCGGGCGTCTACGGCACGCTGCATGTGGCGATGGAGATCTTCGCCGACGCCGCCGGCATCAAGCTGTTCCACATTCCCTATCAGGGCGGCGGACCGGCGGTGGCGGCCCTGCTGGGCGGCCAAATCGATGCCCTGGCCTCGGGCCCGTCGGCGGCGATGGGACAGATCAAGGCTGGCAAGATGCGGGCGCTGGCGGTCTGGGGCGACAAGCGGCTCGCGTCCCTGCCCGACGTGCCCAGCATGAAGGAACTGGGCTACGACGCCACCTTCTACATCTGGTCGGGCCTGTTCGCGCCCGCGGCAACACCCGCGCCGATTCTCACGACGTTGCGTGACGCGGTAAAGCGCACGGTCGAGGATCCAGAATTCAAAGATGCGATGGCCAAGGTCGGGACACCGATCGCCTATCTCGACGCCCCCGAGTTCAAGGTCTTCCTCGACAAGGATGCCGCCCGGCTCAAGATCGCGGTCGAGCGAATCGGCAAGGTGCCGGAGAACTAGGGCTGAGCAAAGCTCAGCCCCCATAGCGTCAGGACATTGCCTTCGGCAATGTCCGGGAGCGCCGAAGGAAGAGCGACCACACGAAGCCCTTAGGCGTAAGGTCTACGCGCCCGCTCGATCTCGGCCTCGCTCGGCGTATAGGGCGCGGCCTTTGGATCGAACCGGGTCCATCCCGTCTTTCGATAGTCGGCCTCGCGGGTGACGTAATCGATGGGACGATGCTGGTCCATGATGCGCAGGACCCGCGGCTCGTCGGCCTCCGACGAGCGCACGCTCACCATGGTGCCGCCGCGGCGCACCGCTTCGCAGTAGACCTGCGCCTCTCCCTCCGGCACGCCCGACGCCACGAGGGCGCCGACCACACCGCCGGTCGCGGCACCCGCGGCCGCGCCAACCGCCGTCGCCGCCAGCGCACCAGCCGCGACGACCGGGCCGAGACCCGGTATGGCGATCATGCCGAGGCCCGCCAGCAACCCTGCGGTACCGCCGAGGGCCGCGCCGATGCCGGCACCCGCGCCGGCGCCCGATGGCTCCTCGGCGCGCACGCTCTCCTCGCAGACGTATCGGTTGGCGATGATGTTGATGTCGGAGGACGCCGCACCGGCGGCCTCGAGATCGGCGACGACCTGGCTGGCTTGGGCGTAGGAATCATAGACGCGAGCGATGGTCTTCATGATCGGTATCCTTGATGAGGGTTACTGCGAGACGACGTTGCCTTTGAAGTCGACGGCGACGTTCACGGACTGAGGCCCCTTCTTGGCAGAGCCGCGCCAGATGCCGTCATTGTCCTTGGCCAAGGTCGCGATGTCGGTGTAGCCGGCCGCGACGGCACGATCCTTGGCCTGGCTTTCGGTAAAGGAGTTGGCGCCCTTCAGCGGCGCACCGGCATCCGGCGCCTTGGCCTTGAACACATCGCCCTTGCACGCCGCCATGAAGGCATCCTGCGTGATGCGGCCGTCCTGCGGCGCGGCCTGCGAGCGAATGCGAATGTAGGCGATGTAGCGGTCCGCCTCGGGGCCGGCGATCACACCGTCCTTGTTGGCATCGGCCTGCGCCCATTCGGCGGCGCAGTCGGCCTCGTTCGCGGCGAAGGCGATCTGGGGTGCGACGGCGAACGCTAAAGAAGCGACAATCGCGGCACCTGCAAATTTGCGGATCATTCGAAGTCTCCGTCTTTGTTGTGTTATCGGCGTGTCATCGAAGAAACGGCACGACGCGCAACCACGTTCCCGGACAGGGCGTTTTATTGGCAGCGGTCGCCATTTCGGCGATCGCGGCGAACATGGAGAACCAACGCCATGAACGACCAGAAGCAGAATCCGTCGCAGCAGCAGGATCGCGACCGCCAGCAGCGCGAGCAGGTCCAGCGCGAGCAGCAGCAGAAGCAGAACCAGCAGCCCAACCAGAAGCCTGGTCAGCCGCAGCAGCATCAGAACAAGGACCACTAGTCTTTGATCGCCCAAAAGGAATGCCCGCCTCACGGCGGGCATTCGTTTTTGAGCTAATCACATAAAACGGAGATAACGCGATGGCGATCCACGCCGCCGATCCACCGCGGGAAGTTCCCGCCGTTCCACCGGCCCCGGGCAAGGTCGAACCCGTGCCGCCCGAGATGCCGCTGCCCCCGGGTTCACCGGCGCCGGAAGACATGCCAACGCCCGTGCCACATCCACAGGGCCCACCAGGCCCTGTGGCTTGAGCTCTACTCCTTCACCGCGCCTGTGAGGGAGGAGACATAGTAGTCGACGAAGAACGAATAGAAGATCGCCACGGGGAGCGAGCCCAGCAGCGAGCCCGCCATCAGCGAGCCCCACTGATAGACGTCGCCCGACACGAGTTCGGTCAGGATCGCTACAGGGACGGTCTTCTTCTCGCTGCTCTGGATGAAAGCCAGCGAATAGATGAATTCGTTCCACGACAGGGTGAACGAGAAGATGCCGGCCGAGATCAGGCCGGGCACCGCCAACGGCAGTGTGATGCGCCGCAGGATCTGCAGACGTGTTGCGCCATCGATCAGGGCGCACTCTTCCAGTTCATACGGGATCGACTTGAAGTAGCCGATCAGCAGCCAGGTGCAGAACGGCACCAGGAAGGTCGGATAGGTCAGGATCAGCGCCAACGGCGTGTCGAACAGGCCGAGCTGATAGACCGTCGTCGCGAGCGGGATGAACAGGATCGACGGCGGCACGAGATAGGCGAGGTAGATGCCGAGACCCACATACTGGCTGCCCTTGAAGCGCAGGCGCTGGATGGCATAGGCCGCCAGCACGCTGGAGAGCAGCGACAGGAAGGTCGAGCAGATCGCCACGCCCATCGTGGTCATCAGCCACTTCGGGTACGAGGTCTGGAACAGCAGCTTGTAGATGTGGTCCAGCGTAGGGCTGCCGATCAGGAACGGATTGTACGTCTTGTAGTCGTACAGCTCCGCGTTCGGCTTGAAGGCCGTGATTCCCATCCAATAGAACGGGAACAGCAGGATGATCACGAAGCAGATCAGCGGCAGGTAGATCGTCACCATCCGCCGGCCGCGGCTCTCCCAGACCATATCCTCTGCGGGAGCGGTCGAGCTGGTCGGCGTCTGGGCCGTCGTTGCGGCGTCAGTCATTGGCCTCTCCCTGCTGCCACTTGCGGCGCGCGAGCGCGAAGTAGCTGAACAGCGTGGCGAACACGAGGAACGGGATCATGGCGACGGCGATCGCGGCGCCCTCGCCCAGCTCACCGCCGGCGATACCGCGCTGGAAGGCAAGCGTTGCCATCAGATGGGTCGAGTTGATCGGCCCGCCGCGGGTGATCGCGTAGACAAGCTGGAAGTCGGTGAACGTGAAGATGATCGAGAAGGTCATCACGATCGCCAGGATCGGCAGCAGCAGCGGGAAGGTGATGTAGCGGAAGCGCTGCCACGCCGTGGAACCGTCGAGCAGCGCCGCCTCGTAGAGCGAGGGCGAGATCGTCTGCAGGCCGGCCAGCAGCGAGATCGCCACGAAGGGGATGCCACGCCAGATGTTGGCCGCGATCAGCGACCAGCGTGCGGGCCAGGTCGTGCTCAGGAAGTCGAAGGGCTTTTCCCGGACGCCCAGAACGTCTGTGGCGAAGTAGGAAATGATCGAGAACTGCGGGTCGTAGATCCACCAGAAGGCCAGCGCCGACAGCACGGTTGGCACGATCCACGGCAACAGGATGATGGCGCGCAGCAGGTTCTTCAGCGGCAGATGGCGGTTCAGCAGCAGCGCGAGCCAGAGGCCCAGCGCGAACTTCCCGAACGTCGCGACGCTCGTATAGAAGACGCTGTAGAAGACCGCGGTCCAGAACTGCGGGTCTTCCAGCAGGTACTCGAAATTCTCCAGCCCGATCCACTTGCCGGTGCGGCCGATCTTGGTGTCGGTGAAGGACAGCCAGATGCCGAGGCCCAGCGGATAGGTGAGGAACACCATCAGCAGGCCCATGGCGGGCAGCAGGCAAATGAAAATCAGGAACGCCTTGTTGTCGAACAGGCGCGCCAGCCAACCCTGCTGTATCCGGGTCCGGTTCCAGTCGGTGATCGTGGCGACGGTCATCTTCCCTCCGAGGAGCGGGAGAGCGGCGCGACCGGTTGGCCCGGTCGCGCCCTTTCCTGCCTACGCCTTAACGGTAGTAGCGGCGCGTACGGCGCTCCGCTTCCTTGGCCGCGTCGGCCGGCGTGGCCTGGCCCGATGCCACCGAGGCGAACATCTGCACCAGGATGTATTCCGCGGCGACGGTGCCGGCGGCCTGGGTGATGGGGCCCTTGTAGCCGCTCCAGAAGCGGTTGTTCATGGTGCTGCGATAGATCGTGATCTTGGGATCGCTCGTCCACACCTTGCTCTTGTCGTAGGCGTTGAGCGGGTGCGACCAGTAGCCCAGGCAGCCCGTCAGCCACGGATCGTACTGCTCGGCCTCCATCATGAAGGTCAGGTAGGCCTTGGCGGCGTTCGGGAACTTGGTGTGCTTGAACACCATCGCGTTCAGCACCGTGGCGCTCATCGGCGCCGAGCTCGCCACGCCCTGGGTCAGCAGCGCGTGCTCGGTGTCGTCGGCGATCGCCTTGGTGGCCGGGTCGTTCTTCAGCGCGAAGTACATCGACACGCCGTTGGCCGTGAAGAACAGCTCGTTCGACGCATAGGCCCGGTTGTTGCTGATGTCGTTCCACGACATCGTGCCCGGGATGAAGGTCGGGTAGAGCTCCTTCACGTAGTTGAGCGCGTTGACCGTTTCCTTGCTGTTGATCGTGACCTTGCCGTCCTCGTCGACCAGCGAGCCGCCATGGCTCCACAGCATCCAGTTGGCGAAGCCGTTGGCGTCGCCCACCGCGTTCCCGAGCGCGAAGCCGGCCGGCTTCTTGATCTTCTGCAGCTGCTGGCAGAGCTTCAGCAGGTCGGGCAGCGTGGTCGGCACCTTGTCGAAGCCGGCTTCCTTCACCGCCGAGGCGCGATAGACCAGCGGGCCGCCGGTACCGCCCATCGGGAGGCCGATCCAGTTGTTGGTCTTGGCCTTCTTGCCGAACTTCTCGCCGAGGAACATCCAGCCGCCGTACTTCTTGCCGAGATACTCGGCGACGTCGGAGAGCTCGATCACCTTGTCGGCATAGATGTGCGGATCTTCCGCCCAGCCCAGGACGATGTCGGGGCCGGCGCCGGTGTTGGCCGACACGGCGGTCTGCTGGCGGATGTCTTCCCAGCCCACCAGGTCGACCTTGACCTCGACGCCGGTTTCCTTGGCGAACTTGGCGCTGTTGGCGCGGAAGATGACCTCGTCGGGCTCGACGAAGCGCGCGGGCCGGATCAGGCGCAGCGTCGCGCCCTTCTCGATCGGCAGCTTGGGCGCGGCCACGTCCGCCTTGGGAATCTCCGACTGGGCGTTGGCCTTGCCGGCCATTGCCATCGCCGCCGCCGCGGCACCCAGGATGATTGACTCACGCCGCTTGATGATGAACGCCATTCTTGTTTCCTCCTGATTGACCTTGTTGCTTGTCTTTTTTCCCCGTTCTCAGAGGCGCTGGCCCGACTGTTGGTCGAACAGATGGACCAGGGCGGGATCGGGCCTCACGGGCAGGATCTCGCCGGGCTTCGCCGTAACACGCTCGCGGAAGGCGCCGATCACCGACTGCCCGCCGATCTTCATCAGGACCTGGGTTTCCGAACCGGTCGGCTCGACCACCTGCACGGTGGCCGGGATACCGCCGGGATCGAGCATGAGATGCTCGGGCCGCACGCCGTAGACGGCGGGACCCTCGGCCGGACGACCGCCATTCGTCGGCAGCGGCCAGGACGTGCCGTCTTCCATGCGCAGCGTGCCGTTCGAGACCGTGCCCTTCACCATGTTCATGGCCGGCGAGCCGATGAAGCCCGCCACGAAGAGATTGGCCGGACGGTCGTAGAGTTCCAGCGGGGCGCCGATCTGCTCGATATGGCCGTTGTTCATGACCACGATCTTGTCGGCCATGGTCATGGCCTCGATCTGGTCGTGCGTGACGTAGACGGTCGTGACCTTGAGCCGCTGGTGCAGCTCCTTGATCTCCGAGCGCATCTGCACGCGCAGCTTGGCGTCGAGGTTGGACAGGGGCTCGTCGAACAAGAAGACCTGCGGGTTGCGCACGATGGCGCGGCCCATGGCGACGCGTTGGCGCTGGCCGCCCGAAAGCTGTCGCGGGAAGCGATGCAGGAGCTGCTCGAGGCCCAGGATCTTCGCCGCCCGGCCGACTTCCTGGTCCATCACCGACTTCGGCGCCTTCGCCAGGGTCAGCGAGAAGGCCATGTTGTCGTAGACCGTCATGTGCGGATAAAGCGCGTAGTTCTGGAACACCATCGCGATGTCGCGATCCTTGGGTGGCACCAGGTTCACCACTCGCCCGCCGATCGCGATCTCGCCCGACGTGATGTTCTCCAACCCCGCCAGCATGCGCAGCAGGGTGGACTTGCCGCAACCGGACGGACCCACAAGGACCACGAACTCGCCATCGGCGATGTCGACACTTACGCCATGTAGAATCTCTACCGGCCCGAACGCCTTCCGCGCCTTGCGGACTTCGACCGTCGCCATACTTCCTCCACGCGTGCGGCCTCGGGCCGCTTATTGCTTGTACTTTTGCCGGCTCTTACGACCGGTCGCGGCGGGATCATAACAAACCCCACGTGAAGTGCGAGTACTCACTGACGAATTGGTAACCCAATTACCAGCAACCGCTTGTCGAAAGTGAGAGCCGCCTGCAGGATGCCGGAAGCGCATTTTTTTGGAGATATACGGCGATGAACCTCGACGCTCTGGCTGCGGCATGGGCTCCGCGTTTGCTCAGCATCCTGCGAATCATGACAGGCCTGCTCTTCCTCCAACATGGCACAGCCAAGTACTTCAAGATTCCCGTCGTCCCGATGTTTGCAAACCTCACTCCGATGTCGCCGTCGGGCATCGCCGGCATCCTGGAACTGGTGGGCGGCGTGCTCATCATCCTCGGCCTGTTCACCCGCAGCGTCGCCTTCATCCTGTCCGGCCTGATGGCGGTCGCCTACTTCATGGCCCACGCGCCGCGCGGCTTCTATCCGATCCTCAACGCCGGCGAACTGGCGATCCTCTACTGCTTCGTCTTCCTCTATATCGCCGCGGCCGGTCCCGGCCCGTGGAGCGTCGACGCCGCGCGCCGGAAGTAGCGCTTAACGCGCCTTCGCCAAGACGCTATGGAACGAACGGACGGCTGCCTCGTGCAGCCGTTTTGCCGTGTGCCCAAATTACAAGAATGAGAACAGGAGGATCGTTCATGTCCCAGCCGATCTCGATCAACCGCCGCCGCTTTGCCGTCCTTGCCGGCGCGACCGCGCTCACCGCGCCGATGATCGCCCCCGGAGTTGCCCGCGCCCAGGCGCGCTGGAAGCCCGAAAAGCCGATCACGATCTACAACCCGTTTGCCGCGGGCGGGGTCACCGACGTCCACATGCGCCTGCTCGCCGAAGCCGTGGGCAAGATCCTTAGCCAGCAGGTCATCATCGACATCAAGCCGGGCGCCGCCGGCACCCTGGCGCCGGCCATGCTGCTCAACGCCAAGCCCGACGGCTACACGCTGGCCGTGATGAGCATCAACACGCTGCGCTATCCGCACTACCAGCAGACCAGCTGGAATCCGCTGACCGACTTCACCTACATCACCGGCCTGTCGGGCTACACGATGGGCATCGTCGTGCGCTCCGACTCTCCCTGGAAGACGTTCCAGGACATGATCGCCGCCGGCAAGAAAGACCCGGACAAGTTCAACTACGGCACCTCCGGCATCGGCGGCACCGGCCAGCTCATGATGATCGAGGTCGAGCAGGCTACCGGCGCCAAGTTCACCCATGTCCCCTACAAGGGCGGCGCGGAGTGGATGCAGGCGCTGATGGGCGGCGAGATCCAGTTCATCGCCGACGCCGCGCAGTGGGCGCCGTTCGTCGACGACGGCAAGTGCCGCATTCTCGCCTTCGCCACCGAGAAGCGCATCCCGCGCTATCCCGACGTGCCGACCATGATCGAGCTCGGCGTCAACGTCGTGGGCCAGAGCCCCTACGGCCTCCTCGGCCCCAAGGGCATGCCGCCCGAAATCGTCAACACGCTCTACGAAGCCTTCAAGCAGGCCTCGGCCGAGCCGAAGGTGACCGAGTATCTCGCGAAGTTCATCCAGGTGCCGTGGGACAAGAATCCCGCCGAGTTCCGGGCCTTCGCCGAGAAGTACTACAACGAAGTGAAGCCGCTGCTCATCAAGGCGGGCCTCGCGAAGTCCTGAGGAGGAGTTTTAGCCATGGCGTTGAAGAAGGTGGCCCTCGAGATCGGCATGGGCACCGATATCAGGGGCGGCGACTACACCAAGGCCGCCGTCCGCGCCTTGCGTGATGCGCTGTGGCACAACTCGCTGACCATTGCGACGGCGCTCGGCAAGTCGAGCGACGACATGGTGGTCGAGGTCCTGATCGGCGTGCCCAAGCCCGATCAGGTCGATACGGCGCAGGTGCTGGCGGTCCTGCCGCACGGCACCGGCACGGTGAAGGTCTTCGAGGGCGGCCTCGAGATCGACAACGAAGCCGGCACGGACAAGACGGTGATCGCGCAGGCGGCCGCCATCGTCCGCCTCGACCTGTAAGAGGAGCATGACCATGACCGCCAAGCGCGTGATCCTCGAACTCGGCACCGGCAACGACCTGCACGGCGGCGACTACACCAAGGCCGCCCTGCGCGCGGTGCAGGACGCCCTGCACCATTCGTCGCTCGCCATGATCCGGGCGCTCAAGATCAACACCAAGACCGGCATGTTCGTCGACGTCACGATCGGCGTGCAGCAGCCCGACAAGGTCGACGCGGAAAAGGTGAAAGCCTCCCTGCCGCACGGCATCGTCACCGTGAAGGTGGTCAAGGGCGGGCTCGACATCGCCGATCCGGAGAACAACGATCCGGCGGTGATCGCCAGTGCCGCCATCGCGGTCCGGATGGAGATTCCCTAACGGAGTAGGCGCCATGCTGCTCTACGAACACCCGCTTTCGTCCTATGCCCAGAAGGTGAAGATCGCGCTGCGCGAGAAGGGTCTCGACTTCAAGGTCGAGACGCCCGCCGCGCTGGGCACCGGAACGGCCGGCGGCCCCTTCGCGGCAGCGAGCCCGCGCAACGAGGTGCCGACGCTTATCGATGGCGAGGCGCGCATCTTCGATTCGACCATCATCCTCGAATATATCGAGGACAAGTATCCCTCCCCGCCCCTGCTGCCGCGCGATCCCGCGGCGCGCGCCGAGGCGCGCATGATCGAGGATCTCTGCGACACGCTCTACGAGGCGGTGAACTGGGGCCTGAGCGAGATCCGCTGGTTCAAGCGCGCCGAGGGCGAGCAGGCGGAGAAGATGAAGGCCACAGCAGCCCGGCAGACGGCCGAGTTGCAGGCCTGGCTCGCGGACAAGCTCGGCGACCGGCCGTGGTTCAATGGCGACCACTTCGGCTGGGCCGATCTCAGCGTCGCGCCCTATCTCAATCGCTCGTTCTTCTACGGGCTGGGCACGCCGCCCGGTTCATCGCTGGCGCGGTGGCGCGACCGGCTCATCGAGCGCCCGTCGGTCGCCGCGACCTTCAAGGAGTTCGAGGCGGCCGCCGGCGGCATGGCGAACGCGCACGAGCGGCTGGCGTCGGGGCAGATCCGGCGCGAGTATCGCGATCATCGTCTGGAATGGATGATGAAGTCGGGCGGCCAGCAGGTCGTCCTCGACGGCCTGGCCCGGAACAACATCCGCTTCACCTGGCCCTTAGGCTGAAGCAATGGAGCGCGCCACTCCAGTGGCGCTCATGAGGCTTGAGCGCCACTGGAGTGGCGCGCTCCAACGAGCATTACCCGCGCGCCGCGCGGCCCACAAACAGGAGGCCGGCACCGGCGATCACGGCGACGATGCCGGCAATGGTCGGGATCGGGATCGTGCGCTGCTCATCGGCGGTCACCTTGATCGGGCCGGCATCGACGATCGTCTTGCGTTCGGTGAAGGAGATATTGTCGATCGCGAGCCCGGCAATGCCGACCACGATCAGAAGAACGCCCAAAATAGCCATCGGCTTCATGCCGTGAACTCCGTTATTGGTTCCCCCGGGCAACGCAAAATGCTGCCCGAGGTTGCCATTCAGGGCGTTCAGGCCTTCGGCTGGACCAGCATCGCCAGGCCCTGCTCGATGGCCAGGCGGGCCATGTCGCGGAGCTGATCATCGGTCGCGCTGCTGACCGGATGACCGATCTGGGCGAAGGCGTAGCCCGGCATGCCGAGCACACGGCTCATCATGTCGGCAGCACTGGCGAACCGCGTGGTCATCACGCTGAACGCGGGAACTTCAAGTCGTTCGGCGGTAACTGAGTCGTGCAGACTGCACGATGAGCAGGACCCTCAATCCCCCAGGCCGGAGACGACGGCGTCCCATCCCTTGATCTCCGCCACGATGTGCGGATCGGCCGGCGCGCTGTAGTTCGACTTGGTGCGGCTCACCACGTTGGCGACGCCGTATTCCTCGCGCAGGATCTGGTCGAGGTGCTTGAAGAAGCCCTTGGTGCCTTCCTTGCCGTTCGAGATGAAGCCGATGGTCTTGCCTTCCAGCGTATCGAGACGCGGCGCAAGCTGGCCGGCCGGCGGGGCGGTGCCCGGCGTGGGATCGAGAACTTCGAACATGATGGTTCCTCTTATTTCTTGGGGGGTTCGCAATCGACGCAGACGCCGATCGGCAGGGTCACGGCGTAGCTCTTGTTGCCGAGCCAGGGTGGGATGACGGCGCCGAAGCCGCCCGCGGGACCGCCGGCGGCCACGACCAGGAGCTGGTCGGGCGAATCCATCGCGGTGTAGACGCTGTCGCCGCGATCGCGCACGACGGCGCCCTTGCCGACCTCGGCCCATTCGCGGCGATGGATGCGCGCACGCTCATGGATGAAGGTCGCGATGTCGGCCTTGGTCCAGCCGCCCGCCTGCAGATGCTCGCGCAACTGCTTGGGAACGACGATCGCGTAGTTGCCGGGATGGATCGAGTAGTGGCGCATGTTGGCGCGCATCTCGGCCGCGAAGGTCTCGAGGATCTCCTCCGGCTTGGTCGTCCACTCGTTCATGAGCTGGCGCGGGGCACCGGCCGACATCACCGTGACGGACGACGCGCCCTTGGGTACGCCGCGATGCTCCGCGAGCGGCAGCCAGGTCGTGTCCTCCTCGTCCTCGGCGACGCAGTAGCTGAACTTGCCGGGATGGCCCAAGGTGGAGCGGTCGATCACGCCCGGACGGTCGTCCAACAGGTTGATCAGGCAGAGCCGGATGGCGCGACCGATGACCGCCGTCGCCCGGTCGGAATTGGCGAGCGCGTTGAACGTGCCGCTGGCGCCGATCTCGAGGCGAATGGGTCCGTTCAGGATGACCAGCACCGCGCAGCCGCCGGTGCTAGCCGTGGCGCCATGCATCAGGAATTCTTCCTGCATCATGGCGGTCCAGGCCGTCACGACGACCGGGAAGTGCATGGGCAGGCAGCCCGCCATCACGGCGTTGATCGCGAGCTTCTCGGCGGTGATGGCGAGACCGCGCACCGGCTCGATGCCGATGAGCTGGTCGGGCGGCATCATCACCCACTCGAGGCATTCCTGAACCGCCTCGCGCGTCGGCGGCACGATGGGCAGACCGTCGGTCCAGCCGTTGGAATGATAGAGCTCCTGGACGGCCGAAATGCTGTCGGCCGAATAGGATCGGGATGCAAACTGCACGGTGTACCTCCAACGCAAGCATAGTCCGTCGTGCCGCTATGCCAAGATCAACCTGATAGACGGGATTGTTGCACAATCTGCATCAATCCGATTTCGGCCACTCGCGGCGCAACAACGCCATGAAGCCCGAGGCGACGGGTGTGGCCTCGCGCTCGCGCAAGGCAATCAGTCCGAGACGGCGCACCAGCTTCGGCTCGGCCAGAGGAATGAACCGCAGGCCGCGGACCAGCGGACCGCGGGTGGCGCCGCCAGGCACCACGCCCACGCCGACTCCGGCACCGACCAAGGCCAGCAGGGTCGCAATCTGGTTCACAACCACCCTCTGGTGAAGTTGCAGGCCTGCAGTCACGGCCGCCGCATCGATCGTACGGCGCGTGCGCGATTCGGTGGGCAGGGCCACGATCGGATGCGCGGCGAGTTCGGCCAGCGCAATGCTGCGACGGCCAGCGAGCGCGTGGCGCGCCGGCACGACCGCATGGAAAGTCTCGCGGCCCAGGGCCGTGCCGACCGCAAAATCGGGCAGTTCATCGACATAACTGATGCCGAAATCGGCGACGCCGCTGCGCACGTCTTCGAGGATCGACGCATACACGCCCTCGCGCACATGGATCTCGACGCCCGGCCGGTCGCCGCGATAGGCGGCGATCATCCGGGGCAGACGGCCGACGGCCACCGACATCACGCACGAGATCACGACCAGACCACGTCGTTCCTGCGCCACCTCGCGCACGCTTTGCACGGTGATGCCGAGATCGTTCAGCATGCGCTCGGCGACGGCGGCGAACTCCCGGCCCGCCGCCGTGATCTGGACCCGGCGCGTACTGCGCTCGAAGAGCCGTACACCGAGCTGCGTCTCGAGCCGCTTCAGCATGCGGGTGAGCGCCGGCTGGGAAATCCTGAGTCGCGCCGCAGCTGCAACGAAGCTGCCGTACTCGGCCAGCGCCAGCACCGCTTCGAGCTGGCGGGCACCGACATCGGGGAGTGCCGCGCGCGCCATCAGGCCGCAAGCATGCCGGGAAAATCGATCATCATGACTTTGCGACTCGCTCGTCGTCGATCTGACCGGCAGACTATCACGGAAATTAGTGAGGAAAGATGAGCACGCACGCGGAAGCAGCCCTCGTCGCGCTGTTGAGGGAAGCTCGCCGTAGTCGCCGGCTGATCGATCGGCTGCCGAGTGACGTGATGCCCCGCGATGAAGACGCGGCCTATCGCGTAGCCGCGCGGGTCGCCGAGGAAAGCGGCCTGGTCGTGGGTGCCTGGAAGATCGGCGCCACCGCGCTCGACAATCTGCGCGACCTCGGCGCTGCACGACCGATCTATGGGCGGATTGCCAAAGAGGCGATCCGCGGCAGCCCTTGCCGTCTGAAGTTCGACGGCCTGATGACGCCGGTCGACGAATGCGAGTTCGCCTTCGTGTTGGCCGAGGACATGCCCGCACACGGGACGGGATGGACCGCCGAAACGGCCGCCGACTGTGTCGGCGCCCTTCATCCCGCCATCGAAGTCGGCGAGCGCCGCATCGCCCGCGGAAGCCCGCTGCCGATTCATGCCTTGATTGCCGACGATTCGGCGGCCGGACACCTCATACTCGGCGAGGCAGTCGCCGACTGGCGATGGCACGATCTCGCGGCGGCAACAGTGCGGCTCGGCGTGGACGGTCGGGAAGAACGGATAGGCCACGGGCGGGACGTCCTGGGCCACCCGCTCAATGCGCTCGCCTGGCTCGCAAACCAGCGCGCGATGGCGGGTCAACCGCTGCGAGCCGGCGACATCGTCACGACCGGAAGCTGCACCGGGATGATGCCGGTCGCCAGAGCGAGCCAGCACGTCGCCGACTTCGGGATACTGGGGAAAGTCGAGGTTGCCTTCGACTGACTCAGCCCAGCATGCGTCCCGGGTTACGCTGGCGCAGGATCGGCATGATCCACTTGCCGAAGCGCTCCGCCTCCTCGTCGTGCAGGTAGCCCGAGAGGCAGAAGGAGTGGCAACCGAGGTCGATGAACTTCTGCAGCGTATCGGCACACTGCTCGGGATCGCCGACGATGGCAATGCCGGCGCCGGGACGGACCTGGGTGATGCCGGTCCACAGATGCGGCTCGATCGTCTCGCCGATCGCGGCCAGTTCGCGGACGCGGCGATTGGCTTCCGACGTGGCGAAGCGCTCCTTCACGAAGGCTTTCTGCGCCTCGCTGGCATGCGAGACCAGCCCATGCGCGAAGTCCCACGCTTCCTTCTCGGTCTCGCGGCAGACGACCTGCAGGCGCATGCCGAAGCCGATCTCGTTCTCGCGGCCGTGGCGCGCCGCCATCGACTTGATCTCGGCCATGTTGGCGCGGATGCGCTCGTAGGTGTCACCCCAGAAAAGGTGCACGTCGGAGTGCTTGGCCGAAATCTCCCAGGCCTGCTTGGAGCCACCGCCGAGATAGAAGCGCGGGTGCGGCTGCTGGAACGGATAGGGCCGGATCTGCGCGCCCTTCAACTGATAAAACTTGCCGTCGAAGTTCACCGGGCCGCGCGTGGTCCACAGCGCCTTCAGGATCGAGACTTCCTCGTCCATGATCTCGTAGCGCTCTTCCTTGCCCCACTTGATGCCTTCGGAGGCGTTCTCGGCCTCGCTCTGGCCGGCGATCAGGTTGATGCAGATGCGGCCGCCCGAGAGCTGATCGAAGGCGGTGATCATCTTGGCCAGCAGCACGGGATTGATGTAGCTCGGCCGCGCCGCCACCAGCATGCGCATCGCCTTGGAACGCGCCACCATCATGGCGCTGGAAATCCACGCCTCCCAGCACGCGGTCTGGACCGGCACCAGCATGTATTCGAAGCCCGCCGCCTCGGCCGCACCGACGACCTTGTCGAACAGCTCCAGCGACGGCGCGATCTGGGCGCTCGCCAACCCATAGGCGGTAGTGTCGCCCGCCGTGGGCAGGAACCAGCCGAATTCCAGGCGCTTCGGATCAGACATCTTCATTCCTTCTCGATGCCGGCGGCCTTCGAGAGCCGGCCCCATTTTTCAATCTCGGACTTGATGAAGGGCCGGACATCCTCCGGCGCCTTGCGCTGCGGCTCGAACGAGATTCCGCGCAGGCGCTTGATCACGTCGGGATCGGTCACGATCTCCTGCACCGCCTTGTCGATCCGCGCCACAATCTCGGGCGGCGTCTTCGATGGCGCCATGATCACGAACCAGGCGTCGAGCGCGAACTGGCCGAGCCCCGCCTCCTGGAAGGTCGGCACCTCGGGCAGCAGCGGCGAGCGCGAGTCCGACGCCATCACCAGCGCCTTCACCTTGCCCGCCTTCACCTGCGGCACGGCGATGGCCACGTCGGCGAAGGTCATGTCGATCTGGCCCGACAGGAGGTCGGCCAATGCCTGCGGCGCGGCCTTGTAGGGCACATAGGTGATCTCGGTGCCGAGGCGCTCCGCCAAGGTCGCGGTGATGACGCGAGCCGAAGGCGTGCCGGCGCCCGAGGTGAGCGGCGGCTTGGCCTTGGCGCGCTTGATGAAGTCGGCGAGCGTGTCCATGCCGGCGTCGGCGCGCACCAGCAGGACGAACTGGATGAAGCCGTAGAAGCCGGCCGGCGCGAAATCCACCAGCGAGTCGTAGGGCACCGACTTCATCAGGTTGGGGTTGCCGGCATGCGTCGCGGCTGTCGCGATCATCAGCGTGTAGCCGTCAGCCGGTGCCTTGGCGACGTAGTTGGCGGCGATCGAGCCGTTGCCGCCGCCCTTGTTGTCGACGATCACCGGCTGGCCGAGCTTGGGCGCCAGGTATTCCGCCATGATGCGGGCCAGCGTGTCGGTCGCGCTGCCGGCGGCATAGGGTACGACGATGGAGAGCGGCTTCGCCGGCCAGGCCTGCGCCTGTACGGTTGCTGGTGCCGCGGAAGCAGCGGCAAGAATCGTCAAGGCTTTGCGCCGGCTGATGCTCATGGCGATCTTTATGCAAGCGGCGGCACCGATGCGCAATTGGCGCTGGTCGAAGCGCGAAAGAGGCGGCACGATCCGCCAACTTCCGGGGAGTTCTAATGTTGCAGCACGGCAGGCGTCCGACAATCGCATCGCGGCATGGCATGGTGGCCGCCGCCCACCCGCTGGCTGCGGCAGCAGGCGCGCGCATACTTTCGAACGGCGGCAATGCCTTCGATGCGGCGGTCGCCACCGCAGCGGCACTGAACGTCGTCGAGCCCTACATGTCGGGCCTCGCGGGCCGCGGTGTCGCCACTTGCTACGTCGCCAGGGAAAAGCGCGTTCGCACGCTCGACTTCGTCGGGCCGATTTCGAAGAACTTCCCGGTCGACAAGCTCAACAACCGGTCACAGCTCCAGCGCGGCGCGCTGGCGGTCGGCGCACCGGGCAATCTTGCCGGCTGGTGCGAACTGAACAGTGCGCACGGCAAGAAGAAGCTACCGGAACTCTTCGCGCCGGCGATCGCCATCGCGCGCGACGGCTTCCAGCTCATCGAATTCAACCTCGAGGAAATGCAGGCCATCGCCGGCGAACTCGCGACCCACAAGGCGCTGCATCCGGAATGGTCGCGCGTCTATACCGCGGGCGCCGGCACCGTGAAGCCGGGCTTCGTGCTGAAGCAACCCGACCTCGCGCGCACGCTCGAGGCGCTGGCGAGCGAAGGCCCGGGCCTGCTCTACGGCGGCGCGCTCGGCAAGAAGATCCTCGACCGGCTCACCGAACTGGGTGGCTGCATGGTCATGGACGACCTGCTGGCCGCCAAGGCCACCTGGCGCGATCCGGTCGCCGTCACCTATCGTGGCCGCACCGTCCACGTTCCGCCGCCGCCCTGCGAGGGCTTCCAGTTCCTGCTGACCCTGCGCATCCTCGAAGGCTTCGACCTCGCGAAGATGAAGCGCAACTCGACGGAGCATGTCGACACAGTGCTGCGCGCCGTCCGCCTCGCCGCCGGCGTCCGCATCGCGGCGGGCGTGCCTGCGCCGCAGAAGCTGGCCGAGATCCTGTCGGACACCCATGTGGAGACGCTGCGCGCCCGCGTGCGGGACGGCAAGCCGGTGATCGGTCCAACGGAACAATGGACGCCGCCGCACGAGCCGGTCTCGCTGACCGACGAGAGCCACACGACGTCGTTCTCGATCGCCGACAACGAGGGCAACCTGATCTGCCTGACGCAGAGCCTGGGCAGCGTGTTCGGCTCGGGCGTCGTGGTGCCCGGCACCGGCCTCTGCCTCAATAACTTCCTCTACTGGGCCGACGTAAACCCGCAGAGCCCCAACCGCGTGAAGCCGGGCGAGCAGCTGCCGATGTGCATGGCGCCCTCGATCTCGACAAAGGACGGCGACCCGATCCTCGCGTTGGGCACGCCGGGCAGCTACGGCATCCTTCAGACCCAGCCGCAGGCGATGGTCCAGCATGTCGATTTCGGCCTGCCGCTGCAGCAGGCGATCGAAGCGCCGCGCGGGCGCCTGACCGACGGTGCCGCGGTGCTGCTGGAATCCCGCCTGCCGCCTGAGGTTCATGCCGACCTGCGCAAGCTCGGGCATGACGTCACGACCGGTCCGGAATGGACTTGGTCCGTGGGCGGCATGCAGGGCGTCGCGATCGATCCCGAAACCGGCATCTTCACCGGCGGCTGCGACCCGCGGCGCGACGGCTACTGCGTCCCGGCGTAGAGGTATCACCGGCTGGGCGCTCATTCCCCGGCGGTCCCGGACATCGCCTTGCGATGTCCTGACGCTCAAGGAGCCGAGCTTTGCTCGGCCCTTCGGCATTCCTCTTGCACAGAGACGCAAGGCAAGATGGAATGCGTTCCAACGAGAACGTTCAGGAGGGGGATGGTTGATGCGTAAACTGGCATGGCTCGCGGTCGCCGCGATTGCCGTCATCGGCGTCGGCACGGCGAACGCCCAGCAGACTCCGCGCAAGGGCGGTACGCTGCGCATGACGGCGCCCTACGCCGCAAGCTTCGGCAGCCTCGATCCGCACGTGACGCCTCGCGCGCAAGACGACATCGTCGGCAAGGCGCTGCAACGCTCGCTCTACAATTGGGATACCGCGGCCAACAAGCTCACGCTCGAGCTGGCCAAGTCCGTCTCCGTATCGGCCGACGGCCTCACCTACACCTACAAGCTGCGCGACGACGCCTTCTTCCACAACGGCCGGAAGATGACGGCCGACGACGTGATCTTCTCCTTCACCCGCATCATGGACGGCAGCAAGGGCTATCCCGGCGCCCGCTATGTCCGCCTGATCAAGGGCGCGGTGGACGTCGAGAAGGGCGCGGCCAAGGAGATTTCCGGCCTCAAGAAGATCGACGATTCGACGCTGGAGATGACGATCACCGACCGCGTCGATCCCGGCTACTACTTCTTCGGCGGCTCGACGGCGATCCTGCCCAAGGAAGAGGTCGAGAAGGGAAACTACGCGTCCAACCCGGTCGGCCTCGGCCCCTTCAAGTTCAAGGAGCACATCCCCGGCTCGCGCGTCGTGATGGACCGCTTCGACAAGTTCTACAAGACCGGCCAGCCCTACCTCGACAAGCTCGAGGTGCTGATCATGGCCGAGGCCGCCGCCCGCGACGTCGCCTTCCGCAACAAGGAGATCGACACCTCGATCCTGGGCCCGGCGCAGTACGTCGCCTATCGCGCCGATCCGCAGCTCGCCAAGGGCATCCTCGAAGTGCCCGAGATGTTCACGCGCTCGATGCACATGAACCTCGCCTCGATCAAGCCGTTCCAGGACAAGCGGGTGCGCCAGGCGATCAACTATGCGATCGATTCGAACCTGATCATCTCCCGCCTGGTCAAGGACAAGGCCTATCGCGCCACGAGCTGGCTGCCGCCGTCGGCCGCCTCCTTCGACAAGACCATGAAGCCCTACCCCTACGATCCCGAGAAGGCCAAGAAGCTGCTGGCCGAGGCGGGCTTCCCCAACGGCTTCGAGTTCGAATGGACGACCAGCCAGAACGAGAGCTGGGGCCTGCCGATCGTCGAGGCCGTGATCCCGATGCTGGCGCGGGTCGGCATCAAGGCCAAGCCCAAACTGGTCGAGGTCACGGTGCTGACCGAGATCCTGATGAAGGGCGACCATCAGGCGCTCATCTCCTCGAGCCTGACCGGTCCCGACTCGCTGGCCACCCTGCGCTGCTATTACTCCAAGACGCCGCGCACGGCCTGCAACTACACTGGCTTCAACAACGCCGATTTCGACAAGCTGCTCGACGATGCCGCCCAGGAAGGCGACATGGCCAAGCGCGACGAGATCCTGAAGAAGGCCAACAACCTGCTCTACGAAGAAGCGCCGGTCTGGTTCTTCAACTACAACAAGGCGGTCCTGGCCTTCCAGCCGTGGGTCCACGGCCTGCAGCCCAACCCGACCGAGATCACGCACCAGTACCCGGAGAACATCTGGGTCGACGCAAGCTCGCCGGCCAAATAACGGCGAACGAAGAAAGTCGAAGGGTCCCTCGCTGCCGCTCGGGATGACAGCATCTTTGTCACTCCGAGGGACAGCGAGGGACCTTTAGAATCCTCGCAATGCTCCTCGTCCTTGGCCGCCGCCTCGCCAACATCATCCCGACGATGCTCGCCGTCGTGGCGCTCGTCTTCCTGCTGTTCTCCGTCCTGCCGGGCAGCTTCATCTCCGGCATGAACGAGGACGGGCGCTCGACCATCGACCCCGCGGTCATGGAGCGCATGCGCAAGGAGATGGGCCTCGACGACCCGCTGATCGAGCGCTTCACCAAATACGTCGTCGCCACTGCCACGGGCGACCTCGGTACATCCTTCCGCACGCGCGAGCCGGTCACCAAGATGCTGGCGGTCCGCATCTGGCCGTCGCTGAAGCTGGTCCTCGCGGCCATGACTTTCGCCATCCTGGTGGGTGTCACCCTGGGCTTCCTGGCGGCCCTCAAACCCGGCAGCCTGATCGATACCGCCGCCATGGTCGGCGCCATTTCCGGCCTCTCGCTCAGCCAGTTCTGGTTCGGCCTGATGCTGATGTACCTGTTTGCGCTCAAGCTCCAATGGCTGCCGAGCTTCGGCTATGGCGACGGCGGCCTGCGCAACTTGATCCTTCCCGCGATCGCGCTGGGCGTCGGCCCGATGGCCCTGCTCGCCCGCACCACGCGTGCCGCGGTGCTCGACGTGCTCAACGCCGATTTCGTCCGCACTGCGCGCAGCAAGGGCATGAGCGAGCGCCGCGTCGTCGAATGGCACGTGCTGCGCAACGCGCTGGTGCTCGTCATCACCATCGTCGGCCTGCAGTTCGGCTCGCTGATGGGCCAGGCGGTGGTCGTCGAGAAGCTGTTCGCCTGGCCGGGCGTCGGCTCGCTGATGGTCGACTCGGTGTTTCAGCGCGACATGCCCACGGTCCAGGGCTGCATCCTGATGATCGTGCTGTTCTTCCTCGTCATCAACACGCTGGTCGACATCGCCTATGTCGTGATCGACCCCCGGATCCGGTACCGATGAGCATTGCCTTGAAGCTCCCCCGCCTCCGGCTGAAGGGCGGCTCCTCCCTGTGGGTCGGCGGCGGCCTGGTCGCCATCGCGATCTCCGCCGCGATCCTGGCGCCGTGGATCGCCCTCACCGACCCGGTGATGGACGCCAACCTGATGAACGCCGAACTTCCGCCGAGCTGGGAGTTCCCCTTCGGAACCGATGCGCAAGGTCGCGACATCTACTCGCGCATCGTCTACGGAGCGCGCGTGTCGCTAAGCGTCGGCATCATCAGCCAGATCTGCAACAGCCTGATCGGCGTCACCCTGGGCCTCACCGCCGGCTACTGGGGTGGCTGGTGGGACGATCTGGTGAGCGGTCTCACCAACCTGATGCTGGCGATCCCGTCGCTGGTCTTTGCGCTCGCCATCATGGCGATCCTCGGACCGGGCCTCGTCAGCCTCGTCATCGCCCTCGGCCTCACCAGCTGGTCCTATTCCTGTCGCATCGCGCGCGCCCAGGTCCTGTCGCTGAAGAGCCAGGGCTACATCCAGGCCGCGCGCATCCTGGGCTATGGCGACCTGCGCATCATGTTCACGCAGGTCCTGCCCAACATCCTGGGACCGCTGATCGTCATTGCCACACTGGGCATGGGCGGCGCGATCCTGGCCGAGGCGGCACTGTCCTTCCTCGGCCTCGGCATCCGCCCGCCCTTCCCGAGCTGGGGCAGCATGCTGTCGGAGGCGCGCGACCAGATCACCACGGCGCCATGGCTGTCGGTGTTCCCGGGCCTAGCGATCTTCTTCACCGTGCTCGGCCTCAACCTGATGGGCGATGGCCTGCGCGACTATCTCGACCCGCAATCGACGACACGGCGGGGCTGAGGGCACGATGACCACGCCCCTCCTCAAGGTCGAGAACCTGCGCATCGCGCTGGCCGGCGACGGCGTCACCTACAACGCCGTCGAGAACGTCTCGTTCGAGATCGGCCGCGGCGAGGCCTTCGGGCTGGTGGGTGAATCGGGCTGCGGCAAGAGCATCACGGCGCTGTCGGTGATGGGCCTGCTGCGCCGGCCGCTGTCGCTGGGTGGCGGAAAGATCATCCTCGACGGACAGGAGATCCAGAACGTCTCGGCCGCAGAGATGCGCCGCCTGCGCGGCAAGCGCATCGCCATGATCTTTCAGGAGCCGATGACGGCGCTCAATCCGCTGTCGCCGGTCGGCAAGCAGATCGCCGAGATGTTCGTGCTGCACCAGGGCGCCGGCTGGAACGAGGCGATGGACCGCGCCGAGGATGCGCTGCGCCAGGTCCGCGTCCCCTCGCCCGAGCGGCGCATCAAGGACTATCCGCACCAGCTCTCGGGCGGCATGCGCCAGAGGGTGATGATCGCCATTGCGCTGGCCTGCGGCCCCGACCTGCTGGTCGCCGACGAGCCGACCACGGCGCTCGACGTCACGGTACAGGCCGAGATCATCGACCTGATGGCCGAACTCTGCGCCGCCAAGGGCACAGCAGTCCTGATGATCAGCCACGATCTCGGCCTGGTTGCCAACATGTGCAAGCGGGTCGCCGTCATGTATGCCGGCCGCATCGTCGAGAGCCAGGTGGCGGATTCGATCTTCGCGCGGCCGAGCCATCCCTACACGCAGGGCCTGATCGATTCCCTGCCGCGGCTGGGCGAGCGCGCCAGGCGCGGCCGCCAGAAGCTGCGTGAGATCTCGGGCGTCGTGCCAGCGATCGCCAATTATCCTTCCGGCTGCCGGTTCAATCCGCGCTGCCCCGCCGTCACCGACGTCTGCCGGACCGTCGCGCCGGAGCCCACGCCACTGCCGGCCGAAGGGCTCGTGAGGTGCCATCACCATGGCTGAGCCCCTGCTCTCGCTCGACGACCTTGCCGTCCACTTCAAGGTCGGCAATTCGCTAGCCGGCGGCGTCAAGACACTGAAGGCGGTCGACGGCGTCACGCTCGACGTGAAGCCTGGCGAGTGCCTGGGCCTGGTGGGCGAATCGGGCTGCGGCAAGTCCACGCTCGCCCTCGCCATCATGGGCCTGTTGCCGCCGACGCGCGGCACGATCGGCATCGACGGCCAGCAGATTTCCGGCAGCACGCCGCCCGATCGCATGAAGATGGCGCGCACGGTGCAGATGGTCTTCCAGGACCCCTACGCCTCGCTCAATCCGCGCCAGACGGTGCGCCGGACGCTCGCCGATCCGCTGCGCCTGCACGGCGTCACCGACAAGGCCGAGGTCGAGGCGAGGGTCATCGACATGATGGCCAAGGTCGGCCTTCGCCCCGAACAGGCCGACCGCTATCCGCATGAATTCTCCGGTGGCCAGCGCCAGCGCATCGGTATCGCCCGCGCCCTGATCCTGAAACCCAAGCTGGTGCTCTGCGACGAGCCGGTGTCGGCGCTCGACGTCTCGATCCGCGCCCAGATCATCAACCTCCTGCTCGAGCTCAAGGACGAGATGGGGCTGGCCTACATCATGATCAGCCACGACCTCGGCGTGGTCGAGCATGTGAGCGATCGCGTCGCTGTCATGTATCTCGGACGCATCGTCGAGCAGGGCGGCTGGCAGGAGATCTTCGAGAACCCGCGCCATCCCTACACGCGGGCGCTGATCGCCGCGATCCCCGACCCGTTCCACCGCGCTGCCATCGGCGCCAGCGCCAAGGCGCATGGCGAGATCGCCAGTGCGCTCAATCCGCCGTCGGGCTGCCATTTCAATCCACGCTGCCCGCTCAGGGCCGATGTCTGCACGGCCGAATACCCGGCGTTCGGCGAGGTGTCACCCGGCCATCGCGCGGCTTGTCATTTCCGCGACCGCGTGAGTTGATGGGGCAATAGCCCCATGACCCCACTCGACACCGACATCATTCTCGACTGGATCGTCCGCCGCGGCCTCGACGGCCTGGACGAGGCCCAGCTCCTGCGCGAGTTCTGCGAGAAATGCCGCGAAGCGGGCCTCATGCTCTCGAGGGCGCTGTCCTTCATCGACACGCTGCATCCCGTCCATGAAGGCCGCATCTATCGCTGGCGCGACGATTCCGTCGAGGAACCGGCGGCCACGGATTATGCCCGCACCGACCAGGGTGGTCCCGCTGCCGAATCCTGGCAACGCAGCCCCTTCTTTCATCTGCTGGAGACCGGCGAGGAAGAACTGCGCCGCCGCATCGGCTTCGGTGAGGACGCCGACTTCCCCGTCATCCAGGAGATGAAGGACGCCGGCCACACCGACTACATCGTCTTCATCCATCGCTTTGCCGGCGACACCAAGATCGGCGACATGGACGGCGTCTACTCGGCCTGGTCGACGCGTCATTCGAATGGGTTCAGCGACGCCAACCTGGTCGCGTTGCGCCGTCTCGTGCCTGTGCTGGCGCTCACGATCAAGAGCGCCGCCCTGGCGCGCATCGCAGACACCCTGGTCCAGGTCTATCTCGGACGCGATGCCGGCCGGCGCGTGCTGGAAGGCAGCATCCAGCGCGGTGTCGCCGACCGTATCGAGGCGGCGCTCTGGTTCTCCGACCTGCGCAGCTTCACCGCCATCACCGACAAGGCCCAGCCCAGCGAGATCATCCCGCTCCTGAACGACTATGCCGAGGCGGTCATCACCTCTATCCACGAAGCCGGCGGCGACGTGCTGAAGCTGATCGGCGACGGCACGCTCGCGGTCTTCCGCGCCGACGATCCGGCCGAGGCCTGCCGGTGCGCCTTGCGCGCCGAGGAAAACCTGCGGGCGCGCATGAAGGAGTTGAACGAGCGGCGCCAGGCCGAGGAGCACCCGATCACCAACGCCTATATCGGCTTGCATATCGGCGAGGTCTTCTACGGCAATATCGGCAGCTTCGACCGCCTCGACTTCACGGTCGTCGGTCCTGCCGTCAACGAGACCAGCCGCATCGCCTCGATGTGCCGTTCGGTCGACCGCCCGCTCCTCGTTTCCTCGACCTTCGCCGACGCGCTTCCCTCGGAGGAACGCACCCGCCTGGTATCCGTGGGCCGATTCGCACTGCGCGGCGTCGGCAAGGCGCAGGACCTGTTCACCCTCGATCCCGAGCTGCTCTAACCTTTCGTATACTTGTCCATGGCGCAGGCGCTGATAGGTTCACGGCCTGTACATCAGAGGAGCAGCCCATGGCCAAGACACCCGCCATCTCGATCGGCATCAAGGAAGCGGACCGCAAGAAGATCGCCGAAGGGCTGAGCCACCTGCTGGCCGATACCTACACGCTCTATCTCACGACCCACAATTTCCACTGGAACGTCACGGGGCCGATGTTCACGTCGCTCCACACGATGTTCATGACCCAGTACACCGAGCTCTGGAACGCCGTCGATCCGATCGCCGAGCGCATCCGCTCGCTGGGCTATCCCGCACCCGGCTCCTACGGCCAGTTCGGCAAGCTGAGTTCGCTCGCCGACGCGCCGGCCAAGCCCCCGAAGGCACTCGACATGGTGAGCATCCTCGTCACCGGCCACGAGGCCGTGGCGCGCACGGCGCGCGGCATCTTCCCGGTGGCCGACAAGGCGGGCGACGAGCCGACAGCCGATCTGCTGACCCAGCGCCTGACCGTCCATGAGCAGTCGGCTTGGATGCTGCGGTCGCTGCTTGAGTAAGATTCGCTTGGCGATATCTAATATCGCCCGTAAAAATTCCGTATGCCGGCTTGCGCCGTGTCCTCCCAGATGCCTACGATGACGGCAATACAAAGCCGTCCAACGAGGCGGCAGTCCTGGGAGGACAACATGGCCAAGACTAAGCGTCGTAGCGTGCTTAAGCTTGCCGGCGGCGCTGCCGCTGCGTCCATGGGCGGCATGGCCGCCATTCTGGCAACGGGCCGCATGCCGGCCTTTGCCCAGCAGAGAACGGTCCACTGGCTCAAATGGGTCGACTTCGTGCCGGCCTCGGATGCGCTGCTCCGCAAGGAAATGCTGCCGGAAGCCGAGAAGGCACTGGGCCTCAAGATCAATCTCGAGACGGTCAACGGCAACGATCTGCAGCCGCGCGTGACCGCCGGCATCCAGTCGGGCGCCGGTCCCGACCTGATCATGGCGTTCAACAACCAAACCTACCTGTACGCCAACAGTGTGGTCGACCTGACCGACATCGCCGAGTCCGTCGCGAAGGCGGAAGGCGGCATGTACAAGTACGCCCGAACGATCTGCAGCGACGGCAAGATGTTCATGGGCATGCCGTGGGCGGTGATCGGCGGCATGATCGCCTATCGCAAGTCGTGGTTCGAGGAAGTCGGCGCGACCTCCTTTCCCAAGACCTGGGTCGAGTATCGCGACGTCGCCAAGAAGCTGAAGGCCAAGGGTCACCCGATCGGCCAGACGCTCGGCCATACGTTCGGCGACGCGCCGACCTTCACCTACCCCTACCTCTGGTCCTGGGGCGGCATGGAGGTCGATCCCGCCGGCAAGGTGATCATCAACTCGCCGGCGACGCTCGAGTCGGTGAAGTTCATGCAGGGCTTCTGGAAGGATGGCTGCGACGAGGGTGGCCTCGCGTGGGACGACACCAACAACAACCGCGCCTTCCTGTCCCAGACCATCTCGGCGACCCTGAACGGTGCCTCGATCTACATCGAGACCCTGCGCAAGCCCGAGCAGTACCAGACGGCCAAAGGCACGCCGATGAACAAGGACATCCTGCACTCGCCGCTTCCGGCGGGCCCTGCAGGGCAGTTCGGCATGCATCTGCTGCAGTCGCACATGCTGATGAAGTACTCGAAGAACCAGGAGCCCGCGAAGGAGTTCCTGAAGTGGATCCACGCCGAGAAGAACTTCGAGAAGTGGTTCGTCTCGCAGAAGGGCTTTGCCACGCCCTGCACCGAGAAGTGGGAAGGCCACAAGGTGTGGACCGACGATCCCGTCATGGCGCCGTTCAAGGTCGCGGCCAAGCTCGGCCAGGCGCCGGGCCATGCCGGCCCGCCGAACGCCAAGGCCGCCGAAGCGCTGTCGAAATACATCGTCACCGACATGTACGCCAAGGCGGTGCAGGGCATGCCCGCCGAGGATGCAGTGAAATGGGCCGAGGGCGAACTCAAGAAGATCTACGTCTGAGCCCGGCCCCCTAGACGGCGCCCGGACCATGGCTGTCACCGCACTCGCAACCGCGGAGGGCAAGCGTCCCTCCGCCCGGCTGCGACGCCTCGAGGACGAGCGCTGGCTGGCGCTCGCCCTTCTCACCCCGACGGCCGTACTGCTCGGCCTGTTCATCGCCTATCCGTTCATCGAGGGCGTGCTGCTTTCGCTCAGCAGCACCCGTGTCGGCGATCCCGGCCATTTCGTCGGGCTGAAGAACTTCGAGAAGATCTGGAACGACAGCATCTTCCGCACGACCGTGTGGAACACCTTCTGGTACACGGGCGTCACGACGGTGTTCAAGCTGGCGCTGGGCCTGTGGCTGGCGATCCTGCTGAACCGGCATTTCAGGGGCAAGGCGATCATCCGCGCCTTCATCCTGCTGCCGTTCATCATCCCGACCGTGCTGTCGACCTTCGCTTGGAAATGGATGTTCGATCCGACTTTCAGCGTCATCAACTGGACGCTGTTCCAGCTGGGCTTCATCACCACCCGCATCAACTGGCTGGGCGACGCCGATCTCGCCATGACGTCGATCATCGTGATCAACATCTGGCGCGGCGTGCCGTTCTTCGCCATCACCCTGCTGGCGGGACTGCAGACCATCAGCCCGGAACTGCACGAGGCTGCGGCCATCGACGGCGCCCGCCCGTGGGCACGGTTCTGGCACGTGACCTGGCCGTTGCTTATGCCGGTGACCCTGGTGGTGGTGCTGTTCTCCGTCATCCAGACCTTCGCCGACTTCCAGCTGGTCTACGTCATGACCGGCGGCGGCCCGGCCAATGCCACTCACCTTTTTGCCACCTACGCCTACCAGCTCGGCATCGGCACCGGGTTGCTGGCCGAGGGTGCTGCGATCTCGCTCGCGATGTTCCCGTTCCTGTTCGTCATCGTGGTCGTGCAGCTCCTCTACATCCGCAGGGTTGAAACCAGATGAGCCGGGAGACCCGCTGATGATCGAGGGCGCGCTGTGGCGGCGATGGGTCTTCTACAACATCCCGCTGATCCTGTTCGTGTTCGTCCTGCTGTTCCCGTTCTACTGGATGATCATCACGACCTTCCGGCCCGACGGCGAACTCTACCGGCCATGGAATGCCGCCAACTACATGCCGTTCTGGACCAACAATCCCACTCTCGAACACATCAAATACCTGTTCGAAGAGACGAACTTCATGCGCTGGATGCTGAACACGATGGCGATCGCCTTCGTGTCGACGGTGATCTCGCTGTTCTGCGGCGTGCTGGCGGGCTACGCGCTGGCCCGCCTCAACTTCCCCTATGCCGGCGGACTCGGCACCGCGATCTTCATCACCTATCTGGTGCCGCAGACGCTGCTGTTCATCCCGCTGGCAGAGATCATCCGCAACTTCCAGCTCGGCGACACGCCGTGGTCGCTGATCCTGACCTACCCGACGTTCCTGATCCCCTTCTGCACCTGGTTGATGATGGGCTACTTCAAGGCCATCCCCAAGGAGCTGGAGGAGTGCGCCCGTATCGACGGCGCCTCGCGCTGGAAGGCGATGGTCTACATCGTCATCCCGGTCGCCGTGCCCGGCATCCTGTCGTCGGGCATCATCGCCTTCACGCTCTCGTGGAACGAGTTCATCTACGCGCTCGTCTTCCTGTCCTCGCCGGACCAGAAGACCGTCCCCGTCGGCGTCACCTCGGAGCTGATCCGCGGCGACGTGTTCTTCTGGGGCCCGCTGATGGCCGGCGCCCTGCTGGGCTCGATCCCGGTGGCGATCGTCTATTCATTCTTCGTCGAACATTACGTCTCGGGCCTGACCGGGTCGGTGAAGGGGTAGCGCACCATGGCCGAAGTCAGCATCCGCAAGCTCAACAAGATGTTCGACGTCACCCACGTGGTTAAGGACGTCGACCTGGAAATCCGCGACAAGGAATTCGTGGTCCTGGTCGGCCCCTCCGGCTGCGGCAAGACCACGACGCTCCGCATGGTGGCCGGACTCGAGGCCATCAGCTCGGGCCAGATCCTGATCGACGATGCGGTGGTGAACGAAGTGCCGCCGATGGATCGCGACATCGCCATGGTCTTCCAGAACTACGCGCTCTATCCGCACATGAGCGTCGCCGGCAACATGGCCTTCGGCCTGAAGATGCGGAAATTCGCCAAGCCGGAAATCGAGACCCGCATCAAGCGCGCTGCAGCCATCCTCGGCATCGAGAACCTGCTGGAGCGCAAGCCGCGCCAGCTTTCCGGCGGTCAGCGCCAAAGGGTCGCGCTGGGCCGGGCGATCGTGCGCGACCCCAAGGTCTTCCTGTTCGACGAGCCGCTCTCCAATCTCGACGCCAAGCTCCGCGTACAGATGCGAGTGGAATTGAAGAAGCTCCACGAGCGGCTGGGCACCACCGCGATCTACGTGACGCACGACCAGGTCGAGGCAATGACCCTGGGCGATCGCGTGGTGGTGATGAAGGACGGCTGGGTCCAGCAGGTCGGCGAGCCGCTCGAACTCTACAACACGCCAGCCAATCGTTTCGTGGCGGGCTTCATCGGCTCCCCGGCGATGAACTTCATCGAGGCCACGCTCGGTGAGAGCAACGGTGCCGTCGTTGCCGAAGCGCCCGGCCTACGCCTCACCCTGCCCGGCGCGCTCGCCGCACGCGCTCGCGCCAAGGCCGGCCGCGCGGCTACCGTCGGCATCCGGCCGGAGGATGTGCACGTCGCGACCGACAGGGACGCCCCCGACCTCTGCTTCGACGCCACCGTCGAGGTCGTGGAACAGCTCGGCTCGGAGATCCTGCTCGACACACGGGTGGGTCCGGCAACGGTGGTCGCCAGCGTCGAGCCCACGATGCGCATCCGCAGCAACGACAAGCTACGACTCTCGCTGAAACCCGAACGCCTGCACCTGTTCGACTCCAAGAACGAAGTAGCGATTTAGATCGATACTCCCGTCGTCTCGACCGAAGCGCCAAAGGCGCGTAGTGGAGAGACCTTCTCTCCACCAAAAGCCGGCTTATTGTAGAGAGAAGGTCTCTCCACTACGCCTCGCTGCGCGAGGCTTCGGTCGAGACGACGGGCGTTTTTTTTGCGTTCTACGGCGTCGGCCCGCTCCACGATTCCAGCACGTCCCACTTCGCCTTGCGTTGCTCCTCGCGCGGCTTCTTGAAGTCGTGGCCGAAAGGCGAGGTGTCGAACGAACCGTAGGTCGGGTTGGCCAGCATCAACCACTGCTTGCCCCAATAGGGAATGGCGGCCTCGAATGCCTTGATCCGCTCGGCCTCGCTGCTGCGGTAGCGGTCGTCGAAGTCGCCGAGATTGTCGCCGATGTTCAGCAGGACGCGATAGTCCTTGGCGATCGTGGCCCGGCGCGTGCTCTTGGCGCCGACCCATTCGGGCTTCTCGCCCTGCATCAGGAACGTGTCGACGTTCCCGCCCATGGGAAAGCCGAGCTTCTCCATGTTCGCGCGCGTGTCCTTCTCCGTCTCGACGCCGCGGTTGGTGACGTAGAAGACCTTCACGCCCTTCGATTCCGCGTACTTCGTGAATTCGACGGCCCCGGGGGTCGCCGTCGAAATCTGTGCCGCGCAGAACTGGTTCCACGTCTTCGTGCTGAAGCTCTGGTCGGCCTGCATCAACCAGACCTCGTACTTCGAATTGTCGAGCACGGTCTCGTCGACATCGAGGATGACCGCCGGCGGCAGGTTCTGGAAATTGCCCTTCTGCTCGGCCGGCGCCGCCGTCCAGTTCTTGTCGGCCAGCGCCTCATCCAGCCGCAGCCGCGCCAGGGCGTAGACGGTGAGCGTATTGGCCTTGTACTCGACGGCGCGCTGCATCCACAGGTTCGCCAGCAGCATGTCGTGCGCCGGCGGACTCTGCTGGGCCTGGACGACACTGCCCGACAGGGCCGCCAAGACGGTTCCGATGATCAGCGTCTTGTGGAAACTCATGGCGATATCCTCTTCAGCAACTGCCCCTTGGTCGCCTCGTCGGCAAAGGAGGCCTCGATCGTCGTGTGGGCGACGGCACGCAACTGCCGTTCGTCGAGACCCGCCAGGTCGTATTCGGTACCTAGCGTCGTATGGAAGAACGGCGGATCGTCGGAGTTCAACGTGACCCGCACACCCGCCGCGATCAGCCGATGCAGCGGATGCGAGGCCCGGTCGGGGTAGAGGCCGAGGGCGATGTTGCTGCCCGGACAGACTTCGAGGACGATGCCGCGCCGGACCAGCTCCTCCATGAGCGCCGGATCGTCCGCCGAGCGTACGCCGTGGCCGATGCGCGTCACCGGCAGGTCGCGGATCGCGGCCCACACGCTCTCCGGTCCCATGACCTCGCCGGCATGGACAGTGCAGCCATAGCCGTTCTCGTGGGCCAGGCGATAGGCGGGCGAAAAATCGACGGGCGCCAACTTGGCTTCATCGCCACCCATGCCGAAGCCCACGACATAGGGATGCGGCTCGGCCAGCATGGCGCGGACCATCGCCTCGGCGCGCTCCGCCCCGAGATGGCGGATGCAGATGATGATGATGCGCCCGACGATACCGAAGTCGCGTTTGGCATCGTCGATGCCTTCCACGAGCGCGGCGAGCCAGTCCGCATAGGCGATCCCCAGCGCCGCCGGCCGCTCGGGCGAGCAGAACATCTCAACATAGACCGCGCCCTCGCGCGCCGCGCCGGCGAGATAGGTGTAGATCACGTCGCGGAAGTCGCGGGGCTTCTTGAGCGCCGTGCAGACGCGGTCGTAGGAGTCGAGGAAGCTCCAGAAATCCTTCCAGGCGTAATGCCCCTTCTCGTCGAACAGGTTCGGCGGCAGCACGATGCCGTTGCGATCGGCCAGTTCGATGGCCAGCTTCGGCGGAATCGAGCCTTCGAGATGGCAGTGGATTTCGGCCTTGGGAATCACGCGAATCCTCGGAGCGGCAGGTCGGGTCGTTGCAGCCAGTTGTCGTTCGGATAATCGGCCCGACCGTCGATCAGGTGCAAGCTGTAGGCGTGGCGCGGCCGCGCCGAGCGGTTGGCCGTGCTGGCATGCGGCAGCAGCCCGTGCAGGATGATCAGGGCGCCCCGCCGCACCTCCAGCGCCACCGGCTCCACTGCCGGCCAGGGCGTGGCGTCGAGCGTGCGGCTGACCAGCTCGTCGCCGCGATAGCCGAACCACTGGCGCAACGGCCCGCGATGCGCCCCCGGCAGCGCGACCAGGCAACCGTTGCCGCGGTCGGCATCATCGAGGGCGATCCAGAAGCCCGTGACGCTGGGCGGGTCGGTGCGCAGGAAGGTGGCATCCTGGTGCCAGCCGACCTCGGCGCCGACATGCGGCTGCTTGAAGAGGTACATTGATTGCAGCAGCAGCGGTGCTTCGAGGCCGAGTTCGCTGGCCAGCGCCGCCAGCCGAGGCTGGCGCGAGAAGCGGTCGAACACCGGATCGAGATCGTGCAGCGCATGCCCGATCTTGTTCAGCCGGTCGGTCGCCTCCTCCTCGACGAAGAAGCAGATGTCGCCGCCGGAGTCGCGAAAGTAGCGGTCGCGTGCGTGGGCCTGATCGCGTGTCGAGAAAGCGGTGGGCGCCGACCCCGGATCGAAACCGGCCACGAGCTCGGCCGCGCGCGCCTTCAGCGCCTCGCACTCATCGAGCGGCACGAAGTCCGGCAGGACCGCAAAGCCGTCGCGCGCATAGGCATCGACGTCGATCACAGCGCGACCCGCTCCATGATCGCCGGTTTCTCCGGCGGCGCGCGATCATCGATACGAACCGCCTGGCGTATCAGAGCGATCGCCTCATCGGCCTCGGCATCGCTGGCGGCATGGACCAGGCAGAGCGGCTCACCGTTCCGGATACGCTGGCCGATATCGACGAACTCGGTGAGTCCGACCGACGGATCGATGGCATCGTCGGCGTGGCGGCGCCCTCCCCCCAGCGCGACCACCGCAATGCCGACCTGGCGGGCATTCATGCCGACGATATGGCCGGACCGTTCGGCCGTGCAGGGCCGCACGACGGGAGCATGACCGAGATAGCGGGAGCTGTGCTCCAGGAAGTCGTCCGGACCGCCCAGCGCCGACACCATGCGGGCGAAGGTTTCCGCCGCGCGGCCGTCGGCCAGGACGGCTTCCGCCCGGGCCCGCCCCTCGCCGGCATTCGCCGCCAGCTTGCCCAGCGCCAGCATCTCGCCGGCCAGCGCCATCGTGACCTCGTGCAGGCGCGGCTCGCGCGTGCCGTTGCCGGTGAGATAGGCCACCGTCTCGGCGACTTCGAGCGCATTGCCAACATCGCGACCCAGCACCCGGTCCATGTCGGTGATCAGCGCCACGGTCGGCAGGCCGGCCTGGTTGGCGACATCGACCAGGCTCTGCGCCAGGTCGCGCGCCATCTCCTCGGTGTCGCAGAAGGCGCCGGATCCGCACTTCACGTCCATCACCAGCCCGTCCAATCCCTCGGCGACCTTCTTGCTGAGGATCGAGCTTACCAGCAGCGGGATCGATTCGACGCTGCCGCTGATGTCTCGCGTCGCATAGAGCCGCCGGTCGGCCGGCGCCAGATCGTCGGTCTGGCCGATCACGGCGCAGCCGACCTCGCGCACGACCTTGCGGAACGTGTCGATGTCGGGCTGCACGTTGTAGCCGGAGATCGATGAGAGCTTGTCGAGCGTACCGCCCGTATGGCCGAGGCCGCGCCCCGAAATCATTGGCACGAAAGCGCCACAGGCCGCGACGATCGGCGCCAGCATCAGGCTCACCTTATCGCCTACGCCGCCGCTCGAATGCTTGTCCAGCACAGGGCCCGGCAAGCCGAGGTCGCGCCAGTCGAGCATGATGCCCGAGCGCGCCAGGCCCAGGGTCAGCGCGACACGCTCCCGCACCGTCATGCCGCGGAAGAACACCGTCATCGCAAAGGAAGCAACCTGGCCCTCGCTCAGGCTGCCGTCATGGATGCCGCGCACGATGAAGGCGATCTCCTCATCGGAGAGTTCGTGCCCGTCGCGCTTCCGGCGGATGATCTCCTGCGGCAGCATGCTCATGCGTAGCGTTCGAGGAAGGTGCGCAGCACGAGGCGGACATTGCCCGCCGCCGCAGCGGCCACCGAGAGTGTCTGGTCGTGCGCCAAGACTCCGGGCACGAGGCCCGCGGCATAGTTCGTCATCAGCGAGAGCGCCGCTACCTTGAGGCCGGCATGGCGCGCCAGAATGGTCTCCGGCGCGGTCGACATGCCCACGGCATCGGCGCCCATCACGCGCGCGGCGCGGATCTCGGCCGGTGTCTCGAAGCTCGGTCCGCTGAAGAAGATGTAGACGCCCTCGTGGCAGACGACATTAGCCGCCTTCGCCGCCTCCATCAGCTTCGCGCGCAAGGCCGGATCGTAGGCATCGACCATGTCGACGAAACGGCTGTCGCCCGGCCCGATGCCGAACAAAGGATTGATCCCGGCGAAGTTGATGTGATCGCCGATCGCCATCACCGAGCCCGGCGGCATGTCGAGCCGCAGGCTGCCGGCCGCATTGGTCTGCAGCAGGGTCTCGCAGCCCAGTCTGGCCACGGCCTCGATGGCGCCCCTCATCTCGTCGGCCTTGCCGCGCTCGTAATAGTGCGCGCGGCCCTGCATCACGGCGACGGGTGTCGCGCCGACATGGCCCAGCACCAGCCGCCCGGCGTGCCCACCCACCGTCGGCTGCGGAAAACCCGGCAGGTCGGCATAAGGAATAGCTGCGACCTCCTTCACCTCTTCGGCGAAGCTGCCGAGGCCTGATCCCAGGATTACAGCGACCTTCGGGCGAAACCCCGGTGCTGCTCGGGCGAGAACCTCGTTCACGGTCAGGCGAAATGCTGCGGGCCGAAGGACATCGGCAGGAGCTGCCCCAGGGTGACCGTGCGGTGCAGCCCGTCGGGACCGCAAAGATGCACCTGCACCTCGTCGCCCGCGAACTCGCGCAGCTTCTGCCGGCAGCCGCCGCAGGGCGTGATCACTTCCGGCCCGGGACCGACCACGACGCATTCGAGGATACGCTTGTGGCCCGCCGCAACGAGGGCCGAGATCGCGCCCGCCTCGGCACAAAGCCCCTGCGGATAGGCCGCGTTCTCGACGTTGCAGCCACCATGGATCGAGCCGTCTTCGGCGCGCAGCGCGGCGCCGACATGGAACTTCGAATAGGGCGCATGGGCGCGCAGCATCATGCGCTGCGCCAGGTGGAGAAGGTCGTCCATCTCAGTGCTCTTTCTCGTAGGGCACACCGGCCGCCTTGGGCGCGACGGTGCGGCCGATGAATCCGGCCAGCAGGAACAGGGTGAGAAGATACGGCATGGCCTGGATCAGTTGCACCGGCACTTCGCCGATGCCCGGCAGCTTCACCCCCTGCAGACGGATGGCAATCGCGTCGAGCAGGCCGAACGCCAGGCAGGCGCCGAAAGCGGGAAACGGCCGCCAGCGCCCGAAGATGATGGCAGCCAGGGCGATAAAGCCCTGTCCCGCCGTCATGTCGCGGCTGAATCCGGCGTTCTGGGCGATCGAGAGATAGGCGCCGGCCAGGCCCGCGAACAGGCCGCACAGCAGCACCGCGCGGTAGCGCAGCCACGACACGGAAATGCCCGCAGCGTCGACCGCCAGCGGCACCTCTCCCACCGCGCGCAGCCGTAGCCCGAAGCGTGTGCGTTCGATCAGCCACCAGGCGAAGGGCACGGAGAGCAGCGCGGCGTAGACCAGGATGTTGTCGCCGGCGACGGGGAAGAAGATGGGATTGAGACGCGCGCCCTCGACCAGTGGCGGCGTCTGGCCGCCGCGCGCGAACCAGGCCGTGCCCAGCACGACGGTGAGGCCCATCGCCAGGATGTTGATGGCGACGCCACTCACCACCTGGTTGCCGCGATGGGTGATGCAGGCGAAGCCGTGCAGCAGGGCCAGCACTTCGGCGGCGAGGATCGCGGCCCCGACGCCCATCCAGGCCGAGCCGGTGACCGAAGCCGTGGCGGCCGCAAAGAACGCCGCCATCAGCATCTTGCCCTCGAGTCCGACATCAATGATGCCGCTCTTCTCGGAAAAGAGTCCGCCCATGGCGCAGAGCACCAGAGGAGTCGCAACCCTCAGGGTCGCGGCGAGCGTCAGGGTGACGAGGGTGAGCGCTTCCTCCACCTCAGCCCCTCCGCGCGAACAGGGCCTGCAGCCACGGCCGCGGCAGATGGACAAGCGCACCCGAGAACAGGATCACGAGCCCCTGGATCACGACGACCATTTCGCGCGTGATCAGAGGAATCTCGAACGCAAGTTCCGCCCCGCCCTGCTGGAGCGCGCCGAACAGAAGCGCCGCCAGAACGATGCCCAGCGGATGGCCACGCCCCATCAGAGCGACCGCGATGCCGGTGAAGCCGTAGCCGGCCGCGAAGTCGAGCACGAGCCGGTGATGCACGCCCAGCAGCTCGTTCACCGCGACGCCGCCGGCCAGCGCGCCTGACAGGCACATGGCGAGCATGGTCATGCGCTTGAGGTTGGTCCCGGCATAGACGGCCGCCTCGGGATTGTGACCCATCGTGCGCAGCCCGTAGCCCCACGGCGTGTGCCACAGGAAGATCCAGACGCCGACGCAAGCCAGCAGCGCCAGCAGGAGCGACAAGTTGAGCGCCGACGGCGCGACGGCAATGCCGACCCATTGCAGCGCCGCCTGCATCGACGGCACCACTGCAGAGGCCGCGAAGCCCCGGCTCTGCGGCGTCATCGAGCCCGGCGCGATCAGCACGTTCACCATCAGGTAGACCATCAGGGCCGAGGCCACGAAGTTGAACATGATGGTGGTGATGACGATGTGGCTGCCGCGCCAGGCCTGCATCCAGGCCGGGATCGCCGCCCACGCCGCGCCGAAGGCCGCCGAGGCCAGGATGGCAAGCGGGATCATAAGCAGGCCGGGCAGATAGCGATCGAGCGCCAGCACGGCCAGGCCGCAGCCCAGCCCGCCGATATAGGCCTGGCCTTCGCCACCGATATTGAACAGGCCGGCATGGAAGGCGACCGCGACGGCCAAGCCCGTGAAGATGAAGTTGGTGGCGTAGTAGAGCGTGTAGCCGATCGATTCCGACGATCCGATGGCACCCAGCACCAGCAGCTTCAGCGCGTGGAGCGGATCGACGCCGATGACGGCCACGATGGCGCCGACGACGAGGAAGGCCATCGCGATGTTGGCGAGCGGCAACAGGCCGATCTCGACCCAGGCCGGCAATGGACGGCGCGGCGCACTCATGCCGCCTGGGCGCCCGCCATCATCAGGCCCAGGGTGCGCTCGTCGGCCTCGCCGGCCGCGACCTCGCCCACGATGCGGCCGCCAAACATCACCAGGATGCGGTCGGCCAGCGATAGGATCTCCTCCAGCTCGACCGATACGACCAGCACCGCGCAGCCCGCGTCGCGGCTCCTGACCAGCTCGCGGCGGATGAATTCGATGGCGCCGATGTCGACGCCGCGCGTCGGCTGGCCGACCAGCAGCACCCTGGGATTGCGCGCCATCTCGCGCGCCAGGATCAGCTTCTGCTGGTTGCCGCCGGAGAAATTCGACGAGCGCAGGCCCGGCGTGCGCGGCCGCACGTCGAAGTGCTCCATGAGGCCTTCGCAGTGTTTGCCGACCGCCGGCCCGTCCAGCAGGTAGTTGTGGCAGAACGGCTCGCGATCCTGATAGCCGAGGATCGAAGTCTCCGAGGCGAGGAAGGCCGGCACCAGCCCCTGCCTCAGCCGGTCCTCCGGCACGTGCGCGACGCCCAGATCGCGCATCTCCGCCGGGTCGATGGGATGGCCGGCATCGACCGTGCGACCGCAGACCTCCAGAGTGCCGCCACTCAGCCGGCGAATGCCCGAGAGCACTTGCAGGAGTTCGGTCTGGCCGTTGCCGGACACGCCGGCGATGCCGACGATCTCTCCGGCCCGCACCTCGAGCGAAATATCATCGAGCAGGCGGACGCGGCGGCCGTCGACCAGCGACAGGTTTTTAGCGACCAGCAGGGCCTCGCCCTCGCGCGCCGGCGCCTTGTCGAGGTCGAAGCGCACCTTGCGGCCGACCATCAGCTCGGCCAGTTCCTCGACATTGGTCTCCGCCGTACGCCGCTCGGCCACGACCTCGCCGCGGCGCATCACGACCACCTTGTCGGTGACGCTCAGGATCTCTCGCAGCTTATGGGTGATCAGCACGACGGTCACGCCGCGGTCGCGCAGCACGCGCAGGATCTGCAGCAGCCGGTCGGTCTCCTGCGGCGTCAGCACGGCGCTGGGTTCGTCGAGGATCAGGATGCGCGCGCCGCGGAACAAGACCTTGAGGATCTCGACTCGCTGCTGTTCGCCCACCGACAGGTCGCCCACGCGCGCATCGGGGTCGACGGCGAGGCCATATTCATTCGCCAGCCGAGCCAGTTCGGTTCGCGCAGCCGCCAGCCCGCCGGCCAGCAGCGCGCCGCCTTCGGCACCCAGCACCAGGTTCTCCAGCACGGTGAAACTGTCGACCAGCATGAAGTGCTGGTGGACCATGCCGATGCCGTGGCCGATCGCATCGCGCGGGCTCGCCATCCCGACCGGGCGGCCATCGACCAGGATCTCGCCGGCATCGGTGCGATGGAGCCCGTAGAGGATGCTCATCAGGGTCGACTTGCCGGCGCCGTTCTCGCCCACAATGCCGGTGATGCAGCCGCTCTCGATCCGCAGCGACACGTCGCGCACCGCGTGCACGTCACCGAACGACTTGTCGATCCGCCGAAGCTCGATGGCAGCGTCGACCGTCAGCTCTTGCACGAATTGTTGCTCATATAGTCGTGGACGACGATCTGGCCCGAGATGATGGCGGCCCTTGCAGCGTCGACCTTGGCCTTCATCTCCGGCGTGATGAGCTTCTCGTTGTCCTTGTCGAGCGCCCAGTCGACGCCGCCTTCCTTGAGGCCCAGCACCTGCACGCCGCCCTTCCACTGATTGTCCTGGGCGGCCTTGAAGCTGTTGTAGGTCGCGAGGTCGACGCGCTTCAGCATCGAGGTCAGCATGTTGCCGGGATGCAGGTGGTTCTGGTTGGAGTCGACGCCAATGCCGAGCTTGCCGCGGTCCTTGGTGGCCTGGAGGATGCCGAGCCCGGTGCTGCCGGCGGCGGCATAGACGACGTCGACGCCGCGGTCGAACTGGCCCTTGGCGAGCTCGGCGCCGCGGCCCGGATCGTTCCAGGCGGCCGGCGTGGTGCCGGTCATGTTGGTGATCAGCTCGGCATTGGGATTGGCGTACTTGATGCCCTGCTCGAAGCCGCACTGGAAGCGGCGCACCAGCGGGATGTCCATGCCGCCCACGAAGCCGATCTTGCCGGTCTTCGAGGCCATCGCCGCCAGCATGCCGACCAGGAAGGAGCCTTCCTGCTCCTTGAACACGATCGACTGCACGTTCGGCAGGTTCACCACGCTGTCGATGATGGTGAAATGGATGTTGGGGAATTCCTTGGCGACCTTCTCGAGCGCGACCGCCTGGGCGAAGCCGACCGCGATGATCGGGTCCTGGCCGCGCTGGGCGAACCGGCGCAGGATCTGCTCGAACTGCGTTTCGTTGCTGGGCTCGAACTCGGCGACGGTGATGTTCGTGTCCTTCTTGAAGCGCTCGGCACCCTGCCAGACGCCCTCGTTGAAGGATTTGTCGAACTTGCCGCCGGTGCTGAAGACGACGGCCGGCTTGATGGCGGCAGTCTGCGCATGCGCCAAGGCCCCGAGAGCGGCAACGGCCAGCACAGAGAGCAGCGGTCCGACCCAGCGTTTCATTATGGTTCCCATCCTGTTACGGCGATCTTGGACCGGGCCGCGCCCCGGGTCTAGACGAAGGCTGGGCATGGGTCTTGCTATGATGCCGGCAAAGCGCTTTCGGGAGGGAAAATGGCCGAGTACGACCTCGTCATCCGCAATACGACGATTGCCACGGCGTCAGACGTCGTGAGAGGCGATATCGGTATCGTGGGAGGCCGTGTCGTCGCACTGGGCGAGCGGCTCGACAAGGGCCGGCGCGAGATCGACGGCACCGGCCGGATCGCCGTTCCCGGTGGCATCGACGCCCATGTCCATTTCGACCAGGACACGGCCGACGGCTCGGTCTTCTGCGACGATTTCGAGAGCGGCAGCCGCGCCGCCGCGGCCGGCGGCACCACGACGATCATTCCCTTCGCCTACCAGAACAAGGGCCAGCCCCTGCGCGATGCCGTAAACAAGTATCACGCGCGCGCCGAAGGCAAGTCGCTGATCGATTATGCGTTCCACGTGATCCTGTCGGACGCCAGCGAGAAGATCATGGGCCAGGATTTCACCGCCCTGGTCGCCGACGGCTACACCTCGTTCAAGGTCTACATGACCTATGACGATGTGAAGCTCACCGACCGCGAGATGCTCGACGCCCTGGCCGCCGCGCGGCGCGAGCAGGCGATGCTCATGATCCATGCGGAAAATTCCGACTGCATCACCTGGCTGACCGAGCGGCTGGAGCTGAAGGGCATGACGGCCGCGAAGTTCCACGCGACGTCGCGACCCTTCGTGGTCGAGCGCGAGGCCACGCATCGCGCGATCTCGCTGGCCGAACTGCTCGACGTGCCGATGCTGCTGGTCCATGTCTCGGCCAAGGAAGCCATGCATGAGATCCAGCGCGCCCAGGCGCGCGGCCTGCGCGTCTACGGCGAGACCTGCCCGCAATACCTGTTCCTGAGCGAGGAAGATTTCGAGAAGCCGGGCGACGAAGGCGCCAAGTGCGTCTGCTCGCCGCCGCCGCGCGGCACCGACAACCAGGAGCATATCTGGACCGGCCTGTCGGCGAACACCTTCCAGGTCCTCTCCTCCGACCACGCTGCCTTCAAGTTCGACGATGTACGCGGCAAGAAGCTGCCGGGTGCCGCGCAGAGCTTCCGCAAGATCCCCAACGGCGTGCCGGGCGTCGAGACGCGTCTGCCGCTGCTCTTCTCCGAGGGCGTCAACAAGGGCCGCATCAGCCTGCAGCAGTTCGTGGCGCTCTCCTCGACCAACGCCGCCAAGATCTACGGCCTGCATCCGCGCAAGGGCACGATCGCGGTCGGCTCTGATGCCGACATCGTGCTGTGGGATCCCGAACGCAAGGTGAGCCTCACCAACTCGATCCTCCACCACAATTGCGACTACACGCCCTACGAGGGCCGCGAGCTCACCGGCTATCCGGTGATGACCCTGTCGCGCGGCGAGGTGGTGATGGACGAAGGCCGCATGAGCGGCTCGGCCGGCCGCGGCCAGTTCCAGAAGTGCGACCGCCCCGAAGCCGCCCGCCCGCGCGGCCGGCCGCTGATCGATCCGTCTATTTTCAATTGATCATTGGAGCGCGCCACTCCAGTGGCGCAATCGTGATTCACGAGCGCCACTGGAG
>JAESFU010000267.1_pt1 | contig 47596 bp, 37 predicted proteins | sample 9269461 | NCBI WGS metagenome assembly JAESFU01 (sample SAMN14502556, study PRJNA617107) | algae metagenome | isolation source: Stenomitos rutilans HA7619-LM2 and co-occurring heterotrophs from cave walls | place: USA: Waikapalae cave, Hawaii | collected 2009-07-28
GACGAGCTTGCGTGCGCTCTGAATTGTTCAAACCGTTCATCATCCGTAAGCTTATTGAAAGAGGTATTGTAAAAACAGTTAAGAGCGCACGCAAGCTCGTCGATAAAAAAGAGGCGATCGTATGGGATATTCTTGAGAATATCCTGAAGGGCCACCCGGTGATGCTGAATCGTGCTCCGACACTTCACCGTTTGTCCATCCAGGCGTTCCAGCCGAAACTCATCGAAGGTAAAGCGATACAGCTTCACCCTCTGGTGTGCGCTGCGTTCAACGCCGACTTTGACGGTGACCAGATGGCGGTTCACGTGCCATTGAGTAATGCTGCGGTATTGGAAGCACAGCTTCTGATGCTGAGCAGTCACAACATTCTTAACCCTCAGAACGGTGCTCCAATCACCCTTCCTTCACAGGACATGGTATTGGGACTGTACTACATCACGAAGGGTAAGAAATCAACAGAAGCAGAAAAAGTTCGCGGAGAAGGAATGAATTTCTACTCTCCCGAAGAAGTTATCATAGCTTATAATGAAGGACGCGTTGATCTTCATGCGTACATCAAGGTAAAAGTTGATGTGAGAGACAATGAAGGACGACTGAAGAAAAAGTTGCTCGAAACAACTGTCGGCCGCGTTATCTTCAATCAGTCTGTACCGAAGGAAGTAGGTTTTGTGAATGCTCTTCTTACAAAGAAGAATCTTCGTGAAATCATTGGCGACATCATCAAGATCACCAACGTTCCGAAGACCGCGAAGTTCCTTGATGATATCAAGCAACTCGGTTTCCGTACTGCGTTCCAGGGCGGACTTTCATTCAACATCAATGACCTCATCATTCCTTCCATCAAGGATGAAGTGCTTGAGAATGCAAAAACCGAAGTTGATGAAGTATGGGACAACTATAACATGGGTCTCATCACTAACAACGAACGTTACAACCAGATCGTTGACATCTGGTCGAGAGTGGATACCAGGATAACGGAGACGCTTATACGCGAATTGAGTTCCGACAAACAGGGTTTCAACTCTGTGTATATGATGCTTGATTCCGGGGCTCGCGGATCGAAACAACAGATCAAACAGCTCTGCGGTATCAGGGGTCTTATGGCGAAACCAAGAAAGAGCGGTTCCTCAGGAAGTGAGATCATCGAAAACCCGATCCTTTCGAACTTCAAAGGCGGACTGAACGTATTGGATTACTTCATCTCAACGCACGGTGCGAGAAAAGGTCTTGCGGATACGGCCCTTAAAACTGCCGATGCCGGGTACCTCACCCGCCGTCTCGTTGACGTTGCACAGGACGTCGTCATCACGGAAGAAGATTGCGGAACGCTGAGAGGTATTGCCATCAGCGCATTGAAAGATAACGAAGAGGTTGTTGAACCACTTCTCGACAGGATCATCGGTCGTACATCTCTGCATAACATCTACACGCCTGCTTCGGACGATGTAATTGTAAGTGCAGGTGAAGAGATCACAGAGGACGTTGCAAAGCAAATTGAAGAAGCCGGAATTGAAACTGTGGAGATCCGTTCAGTGCTCACCTGCGAAAGCAAGCGTGGTGTTTGCGTAAAGTGCTACGGTAAGAATCTTGCAACGGGCAATATGGCGCAGAAAGGTGATGCCGTTGGTATCATTGCGGCTCAATCCATTGGTGAACCGGGTACACAGCTTACGCTCCGTACCTTCCACGTGGGTGGTGTTGCGGGATCCGCATCCGTCGAGTCTTCCCTTATGTCGAAGTTCGATGGTACGATTCAGTTCGATGGTTTGCGTACGGTAACTGCAGAAAACAATGAGGGCGAAAAAATCCAGATTGTTATCGGCCGCACCGGTGAAGTGAGAATTACCGACGTGAAGAACGACAGGCTCCTGATCACGAACAACGTTCCTTATGGTGCGACACTGTTTGTGAAAGACGGCCAGCAGGTGAAGAAAGGTGAAGTGATTTGTACCTGGGATCCGTTCAACAATGTAATTGTTGCGGAGATCGCAGGCCAGATCAAATTTGAAAATGTAATTGAAGGTGTCACGTTCCGCGAAGAAGCCGACGAACAAACCGGCCACCGCGAGAAAGTGGTAATTGAAACAAAAGATAAAACGAAGATCCCGACGCTGATCGTCGAAGGCAAGGAAGTAAAAACTTACAACCTTCCGGTTGGTTCACACATCGTTGTTGAAGAAACCGAAGATGTGAAAGCTGGTCAGGTACTCGTGAAGATTCCGAGAACGCTTCGTATGCAGCGCGACATTACGGGAGGTCTGCCGAGAGTAACAGAGTTGTTCGAAGCAAGAAATCCGGGTAATCCTGCCATTGTTTGTGAAATCGACGGTGTAGTATCGTTTGGTGCCATCAAACGTGGTAACAGGGAAATCGTGGTTGAAGCGAAAGACGGTGTTATCAAGAAGTATCTCGTTCCTCTCACAAGGCAGATCCTTGTACAGGATGGCGACTTCATCAAAGCCGGAGCTCCATTGAGTGATGGCCAGGTTGCTCCGGGCGATATTCTTTCTATCAAGGGTCCATTTGCGGTTCAGGAATATGTAGTGAACGAGATCCAGGAAGTTTACCGTTTACAGGGTGTGAAGATCAACGATAAGCACATTGAAGTGATCGTGCGTCAGATGATGAAGAAGGTTGAGATCGTCGATCCGGGAGATACAAGGTTCCTCGAAGAGGATCTTGAGGACCGCTTTGACTTCATTGAAGAAAACGACTGGATCTTCGATAAGAAAGTGATTACCGATGCAGGTGAGAGCACGAAGCTGAAGGCAGGACAGATTGTAAGTTTGCGTGAGATCAGGGAAGAGAATTCAATACTTCGCCGTTCCGACAAGAAGCCTGTTGAATTCCGCGACGCCAACTCCGCAACTTCGCATCCCGTGTTGCTGGGTATTACAAAGGCATCGTTGGGTACTCAAAGCTGGATCTCTGCGGCATCGTTCCAGGAAACGACAAAGGTTCTTTCTTCTGCGGCCATTCAGGGTAAAACCGATGACATGCTCGGGTTGAAAGAGAATGTAATCACTGGTCATCCGATTCCGGCCGGAACCGGCTTGCGTGATTTCGAGAACATGATTGTGGGCAGCAAGGAGGAGTACGAATTGTTGCAAACCACTCGTGAGGCGATGAGTTTTGATGAGGAGGAGTGAGTAGTGGGTTTCGGGTGTCAGGTATCGGGTGTCGGGAAATAAATCAAAAGTAGGAAGGAGAACCTTCCTACTTTTTTTTGGGTTCAAAAAGAACTTTTCGGCTCTTGCTCTATTGTGATTATGGCTTTTCCATGATGCCTGACACCCGATACCTGACGCCCGATACCCGACACCCGACACCGGGATGTGCGAGATCCCCGCACTTTTAACAACTTCCTTCTTTATTAACTTTTAAATTGCATAGCGCTACCGCTGTAGCGATTGTCTCTCAACAATAAGTAATGAAAAATCTTTCGATTGCCTTAAGTATACTTTCACTGGTCCTTGTTGGCGTGTTGTTTTACCTGCATTTTACCCACCAGGAAAAGATCAACACAATTTCGAAGCAAACAACTCAACAGGATAGTTCCGAGTTCCGTATTGCGTACTTCGACATTGATTCACTTCAGGCCAACTACGAATATTTTAAGGATGTGTCTACGCAGATAAAGAACAAAGAAAACCAGATGACCGCGGAACTGAGCAGCCTTCAGAATACGTATCAGAAGAGAATGCGTGAGCTGCAGCAGCGCGGTCCGAATATGAGCCAGTCGGAAGGTGAGGCAGCACAGCGCGAGTTTTCGCAGATGCAGCAAAAATACGAACAGCGACAAATGACAATGGAGCAGGAACTGAAGCGGCACCAGATAGAGATGATGACCGACGTTCGCGGCCGCATCGAAAAATTCTTACAAGACTACAACAAGCAAAAGGGATACGCATTCATTCTCTCCTACGAACCCGGTTTCATGCTCTACTACAAAGATTCTTTGTACGATATTACAAAGGACGTGATTGCGGGGTTGAATGCGCAGTATAAGAAGAAGTAGATTATATCAGGTCCTTGTCTAATACATTCACCGCAAAGGACGCCAAGGACGCAGAGGTACGCGAAAGCCCACTACTTATTCGTGTCGTGGTTTGATACCAGAGGTTTCTTGTCCTTTGCGCCCCTTCGCGTCCTTTGCGTCCTCCGCGGTGAATGTATTCCTTTTGCCTTTTACCTTTTCCCTTTTCACTTTTTCCTTATTTTCACCCTTATGGCCGAACAATCCACCGGATTCAAACCATCTCTTGGGTTACTTGATGCTACAATGGTTGTTGCCGGATCAATGATAGGATCCGGAATTTTTATTGTCAGCGCCGACATGCTCAAGGACCTCGGCTCGGCCGGATGGCTGATCGCCGCATGGCTCATCACAGGATTCATGACTCTGACGGCAGCGCTCAGTTATGGCGAACTGAGTTCCATGTTTCCGAAAGCCGGGGGACAATATGTATATCTCAAAGAGGCCTACAATCCATTGATCGGTTTCCTTTACGGATGGAGCTTTTTTGCGGTGATACAAACCGGCACCATCGCCGCCGTGGCTGTGGCATTTGCTAAATTTCTCGGATACATATCACCTTCGCTCGGCGATCGCAATATCATCCTGCAACTTGAATCCGGCTTTCAGATCACCGCGGCACAACTTGTAGGTATCGTACTTATCATCCTGCTCACATACATCAACACCAACGGGATCAAAACAGGGAAACTGATCCAGACCGTCTTTACATCCACCAAGTTGATTGCGTTGTTCGGTCTCATCCTTTTCGGATTCCTGCTTGCCGCAAACGGCGATGTGTGGGATCAGAACTGGACAAATGCATGGGAGATGAAACAGCACGCTTCAAGAACCGGCGGCACCGCCGATACCTGGCTTCCGCTTACCGGCGTAGTCGCATTGGGTGCGATGGCATCGGCAATGGTCGGCAGTATATTCAGCAGCGATGCATGGAACAACGTAACGTTCATCGCGGGAGAGGTCAAGAACCCGAAACGGAATATCGGTCTTAGTCTTTTTTTGGGTACACTGATCGTTACCGTGATTTATGTGACGACAAACCTAATGTACATTTCAGTGCTGCCCCTGAATGAATTGGCGTTTGCAACGGATAATCGTATCGCGCTTTCGGTTGCGCTCGAAATTTTTGGAAGCAGTGGAACGATCATCCTGGCAATTTTGATCATGATCTCAACATTTGGTTGCAACAACGGACTCATTCTGGCAGGTGCGCGCGTGTACTATACCATGGCAAAGGATAACTTGTTTTTCAAAAAAACCGGCCGACTCAATAAAAATGCAGTTCCCGAATACGCTTTATGGATCCAGTGTGTGGTTGCATCGATCCTGTGCCTCAGCGGCAAGTATGGCGACCTCCTCGACATGGTATCATTTGTCGTAGTGTTATTTTATGTACTGACAATAGCAGGCATTTTTATCCTTCGCAAGAAAAGACCAGATGCAGAACGTCCGTACAAAGCTTTCGGTTACCCCGTGTTACCGGCTTTGTATATATTGATGGGCATAGCCTTTTGCGCATTGCTTGTAGTGTTCAAGACCGATTACACCTGGCCCGGGCTGATCATTGTATTGGCCGGCATACCCATTTACTTTATAGCATTGAGAAATAAAAAACAAGCGACTGAGTAATGCGTCCGGAAGAATTCGACAGACTGTTTGATGAATTCGGAAACATGAGCATCGCAGTAGTGGGCGATGTTATGCTCGACACATACTGGTGGGGGCATGTTGAGCGCATCTCACCCGAAGCCCCGGTACCGGTTGTTGCACTCGACAAAAAAGAATACCGAATTGGCGGTGCAGGAAATGTCGCATTGAACCTTGCATACCTCGGAGCGAAAGTTTCGGTGATTTCGGTTATAGGAAAAGATGAGGACGGGAAACATCTGCGGCAGTTGTTCGAGTCGAATGGCATCAACACTACTCACCTTCTCGAAAGCAGCGAAAGAATTACAACCAGCAAGTCGCGCATCATCAGCCGCAACCAGCAAATGATGCGCCTTGATGCAGAGATAACGAAAGATCTGTCAGAAGCTGACCAGACGCGGCTTTCAACCGCATTTGAAACGTATATCTCGACCCAAAATCCGAAGGCGGTCATATTTGAAGATTATAACAAAGGTGTGCTGACTCAACAATTGATTCAGCGTCTGATTGGATTAAGCAGGGACAATGGCGTCATCACAAGCGTTGACCCAAAACGAAAAAACTTTTTCGAGTACAAGGGTGTTGACATCTTCAAACCAAATCTTAAAGAGGTGAAGGAAGGTTTGAACATTCTGATCGATGAAGTCAATGAACCCGTACTTGCAAGTATACACGAGCAATTGCAGGAACGCCTGTTACACAAGATATCTTTCATAACACTTTCCGAGAAAGGCGTTTACTATCATGACAGTACCCAGAAGAAAATAATTCCTTCGCACTTCAGGAACATAGCCGACGTATCAGGAGCGGGAGATACTGTAATCGCCGTTGCCTCACTGTTGTACGCCGCAACTTCAGATATTCATCTTATGGCGGAAGTTGCCAATATCGCGGGAGGGTTGGTATGCGAAGAAGTCGGTACGGTTGCCATTCGCAAGGAAAAACTCCTTGAAGAGTGTAAGCTGCTGCTTTGCAAGTAAGATTGGTTGTATTAAGAGCATTTTGCTTCATCCTTTGATGGCGTTCAACTAATTCTGCGAATAATTGGAAATTGTTAGCATCGAATTTGCATAATTTCAACCGGCACCATTCCACTTGATTATGCAAAGATTCACTATAGTGATTCATGGCGGCGCAGGCACAATTGTCAAACAAGACATGACCCCTGAACTTGAGCGGGCCTATGTAAGCGGCCTGAACCAGGCGCTCGATGCAGGCTTCGCCGTTCTTGAAGAAGGCGGTTCGGCCGTGAACGCAGCAAAGGCAGCGGTCATCTATCTCGAAGACAATATCCTTTTCAATGCCGGCCGCGGTTCGGTGTTTACAAAAAAGGGAGTTCAGGAGATGGATGCGGCAATTATGGACGGCTCCACTTTGTCTGCCGGGGCGATCGCAGGAATACGAAATGTTCGCAACCCGATCGAACTTGCTGCTGAGGTAATGCGCAACAGCAATCATGTATTTCTTAGCGGAAAGGGTGCCAATGATTTTGCCATCAAGCAGGGGATTAAACTTGAGCCGGACGAATACTTCTTTTCGCAGTTCCGGTACGATCAATGGAAATCCATCCGCGATTCCGACAATTACTCACTTGATCATACACATCAGCAGGTTGAAGAGTTGATGCGCGATAAAAAATTTGGAACAGTTGGCGCCGTTGCATGCGATCAGCATGGAAATATTGCTTCGGCAACAAGCACCGGCGGAATGACAAACAAAAAGTATGGAAGGATCGGTGACAGCCCGCTGATTGGTTGCGGCACTTATGCAAACAACAAGACCTGCGCTGTGTCATGTACGGGTCATGGAGAAATATTCATTCGTGCCGTGGCTGGTTATGACGTGAGTTGCCTTATGGAATATAAAGGCATGTCGCTGCAGGAAGCGTGTGAAGAAGTTATAATGAAAAAAATGGTGATGCTCGAAGGGGAAGGCGGATTGATTGCGGTTGATGCCGCCGGTACCCCTGCCATGATATTCAATAGCGCCGGGATGTACCGTGGAATGAAAAGTAGCGATGGTGCCTGCGAGGTCGGATTGTACAGAGATTGATACATAACAACTGTCACGATACCAGCAATCATTGGAACGGATTAAGGAACTCATTTCACGACAACTATCCGTTCCTGCAAGCGGCATAAACTTAACGAAGGTTTCCGGAGGCTCAATCAACAACTGTTACAGGGTCAGTGCCGGCAGCGCCACATACTTCTGTAAGCAAAATTCATCAGCATCTTTTCCCGGATTGTTTGCTGCGGAAGTAAAGGGACTGCAAACCTTGAAATCTACGCGTGCGATTCAAGTACCCGCAATAATATCGCTGATCGAAGAACCGGATGTGCAGTTGCTCCTGCTTGAGTTTGTGCAGGAAGGACCACGTACCTCATCATTCTGGAAAGTCTTTGGTGAACGTCTTGCTCTGTTACATTCTGTTCACGCCGATAGCTGCGGGTTTGGTGAGGACAATTATATGGGAGCGTTGAAACAGTATAATGATCCGATGAATGACTGGGGGACGTTTTTTGTAAAACGGCGATTGATGCCACAGATCACTATTGCAGCCGACAAAGGATATTTAACTCATCACGACTTCGACCGGCTCATCGCTGGTGTCAATAGCTTGTTTCCCGACGAACCTTTCTCATTGCTTCACGGTGACCTCTGGAGTGGAAACTTTTTATGTAACGCCAATGGACAACCGATATTGATAGATCCGGCAGTGTATTATGGCAACCGGAACATGGATCTTGGAATGACAACCCTCTTTGGTGGGTTTGATCCTGTTTTCTATGAAGCTTACCAATACCACCTTGGTTTTTCTCCGGATCATAAGCGGTTATGGCAAGTGTGTAATTTGTACCCATTGCTTATCCATCTGAATTTGTTTGGAAGCAGCTACTTGCCGCCCATATTGGCTGTTTTGCGTTCATTTTAATTGGACTGCTTCGCATTAGTAAGTAATTTACAAACCCGCTAAGCACTGTGCGGCGGCCAATTTTCCTTTCATGCTTGGTGTTACAATCCTCGGAAACAACTCTGCTTTACCAGCCTTCGACCGGCACCCGACTTCACAGTTGGTAACGGTAGACGACCAGTTGTTTTTGGTGGATTGCGGCGAAGGAACACAGATGCAGCTCGCGAGATATAAAATCAGATGGGGACGAATCAACCACATCTTCATATCTCATCTGCACGGTGATCATTACTTCGGACTTCCTGGCTTTATCCATTCGATGGGATTGCTGAACCGCGAGCAGGATCTGCATCTCTTTGCACCGGCACCATTGCAGGCGATTCTTGATCTTCAGTTCAAAGCAGCTGAGTCGGCATTGCCGTTCAAGCTTCACTTTCATGCGCTGCAGGAAGAAGGTGAACTGATAAGGACAGAGAAATTTGTGGTTTCATGTTTTAAAACAAAACACAGAATTTCCTGCTGGGGATTCAGGTTCGAACAGGTAAAAGCTCCACGAAAAATAAATCCGGAGAAAGCACGAATACACAATGTGCCTTCATCATTTTTCGATCGCCTTAAATGGGGCGCCGATTATTCGAATGGCAATGGCATTCTTGTGAGAAATGAACTCGTGACCGAACCGGCGCCAAAACCAAAGTCTTACGCTTTTTGCGCCGATACGATTTATGATGAAGAGCTTGTTTCGAAAGTGAGGTCCGTTGATCTGTTGTATCACGAAACCACCTATCTGAAAGATCTTGAGGATCGCGCCGCTGCCCGCTATCACGCCACGACCTTTCAAGCCGGCATGATCGCAAAGAAAGCAGAGGTTTCACGATTGCTGATCGGACACTTCAGTTCAAAATACGACCGACTTGAAATCTTCGAACAGGAAGCAAGAGAGATATTTCCAGCCACCGACCTTGCGTTGGAGGGAGTGACGTACAAGGTGTAGTTGAAGGCCTGCCCGACTACGCTTTAGCGGAGGCGGGTTCAAGGTTTAAGGTTCAAGGTTCAAGGTCTAAGAAATGTTCAAGGTAAATACAGTTCACCGCGAAGGACGCAATGGACGCAAAGGGGCGCAAAGAAATACAAATAACATGGATAGTCATCAAACACAAGCGAATTGGAAGAACAACTGATATCAGACTCCCTTCGCGTACCTCTGCGTCCATTGCGTCCTTTGCGGTGAATCTACTCTGTGCTCAGAAAGCGGTTTTATAAACTTCGGACCTCCTTGTTACTCAACCAAGTCTTGAGTTCACTTTCATCCGTAAGATCTAATCTCAGCGGAGTAATAGATACATAGCCATTCTCCACCGCCCATCGGTCGGTACCTTCTTCTGCGGCTTCGAGTGGAGTAACGGTAAACCAATAATGTTTTCTGCCCAATGGATCAACTCCAGGAATTACTGTTCCATCATACAATCGTACCGATTGCCTTGTCCAACGAATCCCTTTGGGATCTTGCGGGAAATTGATATTGTATAGACCGAGTTCAGTTGTTTTGAGCAACATCTCAAGAGATTCCTGAACATACGGTCGAAGCTTTTCAAAATCCGGCTCTGTGTTTCCAACGGGCGTGCTGAGGGCAATCCCTCTGAGTCCGAAGAGTGCAGCCTGTTTTGCGGCCGCCAGAGTTCCGGAGTGCCACATCGAATTCCCGAGGTTCGGACCCATATTAATGCCGGACAGTACTACCTCGGTATCACGATATAAATGTGTACCAAGTGCAACACAATCCGCAGGAGTTCCATTTACCCTGAAAGCTTCGATTCCCGGAAAATTGATAGGCGATTTTTTGTACGAAAGAGGCCGCGAGTGTGTCACGGCATGCCCCATGGAAGATTGTTCAACATCCGGTGCAATAACGGTTACATGGCCGAACACTTTGGCGGCTTCGGCCAATGCTGCTATCCCCGGACTGTATATTCCATCGTCGTTTGTGATGAGTATCCGCATGAAACAATTACAAAGATTATTGTGCCAGCCCGATGGTACAGTTTTCTTAACTGTAAGTCAACAAATAACCTTCTATGCCATCAGCCCGCGTGTTACACAATCCTTCTGCCGGTGCCGAAGAAATTTCGACTGAAGAACTCATCAGTCTGCTGGAGAAGGCCGGCTACCAGTGCCGCATCTCTTCCACGAAGACGGTGTCTCCGGACGATTTCGATTTATCTGATGATATCATAGTGGTTGGTGGCGGTGACGGAACCGTTCGTGAAATTGTAAGGCACCTGATCGACCATCCGGAACCGGAAAAGCAATGGCCCATTGCCCTGTTGCCCATGGGCACCGCCAATAATATTGCGAAAACCTTGCAAATTCCTCATGATGTGCCGGAAGCCATCAATGCGTGGAAAGATGGAGGCATTGTGCCTTACGACGTCGGACTCATCGACAAAATAGGAGAGCATGACTTTTTCCTGGAAAGTGTCGGTTTCGGATTGTTTCCGCAACTTATGCACAAGATGGATAAACGAAAGGATCCGGACAATGAGCAGCCCGACGAAAAGATCCGCGCCGCACTTGAAATGTTGCTCGAACTGTGCAGGAAATACGAAGCGGAAGAATGCAAATTGTTTTTAGATGGTTACGATTTTTCAGGGAGATATATCCTTGTGGAAGTGATGAACACGAAATCAATTGGACCGAACCTGTTTCTGGCACCTGAAGCCGATCCGGGCGATGGCCGCTTCGATGTGGTTCTTGTGACAGAAGAAAACCGGCATGAACTGGTAAAATATATTGAATCAAAGATTGCCGGAGAACCGATTGACTTTTCTTTTACATGTCAACACGCACGCGATATACTCATGAACTGGCGCGGTCCACATATTCATATCGACGATCAGGTTGTAGATCTTCCAGCAAATGCAAGCATGCGTGTTCAACTGAACCATCAATTGCTACACTTCCTGACCGGCAAAGGCTCATCTGTTCGTTGACACGTTGCATTCAACTTTCCATTTACCATCATACTTGCGGAGAATCGAAACCCATGCGAAATGAGTTGTGTCCAACTGCTGCCGTTGAAACACTATTCAGGTATTAATATTAACTTGAAACAACAACCGCTTATGCGACGAACTATTTATTTGGCCATCACATTCACGGCAGTTGTGGCATTAAGTTATACTCAAATGCCGGTTGCCGCGCCAGACAGGACCGCCATTGCAAAAGAAATTCTTTTCACACTTGAAAAGCAATTGCTGAACATATGGTACCCGAGAAGCATTGATTCAGTTCATGGAGGCTTCATCACTACATATTCTTACGACTTTAAACCTGTAGGAGATCAGGATAAGATGATCGTTAGCCAATCGAGGCATACCTGGGTAAATGCAGAAGCATCCATCGACTTTCCGAACGTATCCATTTACAAACCTGCGGCAGACCATGGTGCGAGGTTCCTTCGCGAGAAGATGTGGGACAAAAACTCCGGCGGATTTTTCACCCTTGTTAACAGGCAGGGACAACCGAAAAATCCGGATGCCGGCAAGGAAGCATACGGGAATGCGTTTGGCATATATGCGTTGGCTGCACATCACAAAGCTACAGGAGACACCGCATCTCTTGCACTTGCTATAAAGGCCTTCCGATGGCTTGAGCGATATAGCCATGACCCGCAATACAATGGATATTTTCAACATCTCACCGGCGACGGAAAGATTATTCGTCGAACCGGAGAAACTCCTTCAACCTCCGACCTTGGTTACAAGGATCAGAACAGCTCCATCCATCTGCTTGAAGCATTTACCGAATTGTACGGTGTATGGAAGGATCCGTTGCTGCGCGAAAGATTGCACGAAATGCTGCGCATCATACGTGATACGATAACTACAGGAAAAGGTTATCTCACATTATACCTGACCGCCGATTGGAAACCTGTGTCGTTTGTTGATTCTGCAAAGAAGTCGTACGAGCAGCATCACCGTTTGGATCATGTTTCATTCGGTCATGATGTAGAAACCGCCTATCTATTGATCGAAGCGTCACATACTCTTGGCATCCACAACGATTCAGTCACGATCAGGAAAGCAAAACAGATGGTGGATCATGCCCTGATGAATGGTTGGGATCGATCGGTGGGTGGATTTTACGATGAAGGCTATTACTTTAAGGGAGATAATAAGATATCCATCACCCACGATACGAAAAATTGGTGGGCGCAGGTTGAGGGACTAAATACACTATTGCTGATGTCCGATCTTTTTCCCAATGATCGCATGCAGTATTATGAAAAGTTCGTGCGTCAATGGGACTATTGTAAGAAGTATCTGATCGATTCGAAGTATGGCGACTTTTATGAAGCCGGCCTTGACAAAAGTCCTGAAGCCAAAACCAGGAACAAGGGACATATCTGGAAGGCGACTTATCATCAATACAGGGGGTTGAGGAACTGTTGGAAGAGGCTGATGGCAAAGTGAAAACTGCGGCAGTCGGTTATCAGCTGTCAGCTATCAGCTGTCAGCTGTCAGCGGTCAGTTTTGTACCTTCCATTCTTACTTTTCACTTTTCCCTTTTCACCCGCCTCGGCTAACGCCGATTCGGGCAGGCTTTTCCGTTACACCACGTATATGCCGTGTTTGATCGCATACAACACCAATCCCACTCTTGTTCTCACTTCAAGCTTGTCGAACAGACCATCGCGATAACCGTCCACGGTCCTTGGGCTGACGTTCAATCTTTCTGCAATTTCTTTATAAGTGAATTCGGTGCACGCCAGTTTTAGAAACTCAATTTCTTTTTTGTTCAGCTGAACGCTTTTCTTCGCATTGTGTTCGTTGTCGTCGCCCGAAAGAATCGAATGAACCATGTTGCCACTGACAAGATCCGAGAAATAGTAGCCCTTTTCGTATATATCATCGAGGGCGCGCTTGAATTCCGACGGATCGGTATCCTTCAAAATATAACCGCGCGCACCATGGCGGACCATCCGGATGATCGACGTTTCATGATCGTACATCGATAGAGCCAGACATTTGACAGAAGGATAATTTTCTTTCAGCCAACCGGCGGTTTCGAAGCCATCCATTTCGGGCATATTAACGTCGAGCAATGCGAGATCCGGGACCAGATCGGGCGAGATTTTCGCAATAAGGTCGCGTCCGTTGTCGGCTTTAAGGATCACGATGTATGGAGGATATTCCTTTACGAGATTTGCGAGTCCCTTTCGGAGCAGAACATGATCATCAACAATTATGACTTTCCGAAGCCCCTCGCTCATTGCATCGCGTTTGCCTTGTTAAGAGGAACTGTGATCATTATGACGGTACCTTTTCCCGGGCTCGTTTCGATCTCGAAGCTGCCGTTCAGGATGCCGGCCCTTCGTCTGAGGTTCATAAGTCCAAGCCCGGTGGCCGTCTTGTGAAGATCGAATCCTTTGCCGTTGTCGCGCGCAACAAGTTGCAAACTTTCGTCTGAATAGTTCAATTCGAAATGCAGTTCAGTCGCATTGGAATGCTTCACAGAATTGTTGAACATTTCCTGGAACATCCGGAAGATCATTACTTCCTGTTGTCCTGGAAACCTTCGGTGTTCGCCTGTGACCGTCAATTGTGCGTTGCCGGTATTATTTCGTCTGAAGATCGCAAGTTCGTATTCTATAGCATCCGGCAGGCCCAGCTCTCTGATTCTTTCGGTACTCATCGATTTGCTCAAATCGCGCAGGTCGGCAATGGCTTTGCCTACGAGCTCTCTGGATGAGTCAATGCGGTCCCTCAATTGCTCTCCGTCTCCGTCGGTGCGTAGATTGATCTTTGCCAGACTCAGCACCTGTCCGATGTTGTCGTGTATTTCTTCTGAAATCTTTTGCAGTGTTTGTTCCTGCATCTCCAGTTGCGATTTGAGCGTTTCCTGCTCAAACGCGGAAGTTAGTTGCGAAACGATGCGTACATGTTCTGCACGACGTCTTTGATAGATCAGCACAAAACTGATAACAAAACCAGCGAGCAGGATGAAGATGATCATCCCTATCAGCAGGGTGATCACCATGTCGGTGTTCTTAAGAATCGAGCCTTCGTTCAAATCCGTGGTAGTTGCTGTAAATAAAACCTACCAGAAAAGATATGAATAAAGCGTAATTCAAAAATGCGGAAACTGTGTTAAGGAACTGATACCCATTTGGCGCATGGTCGAGGAAGTAGTTGATGGCGCCCTGGACAAATACGTTGCCGATGCTATGGAACAGTATACCGGTGCTGATCCAGAACGCCGGTTCCGATGGCAGGTCAAAATAATGTTCGGCATGTAGGATTTCGAAGAAGAAATAAAGCACGAACGAAATCGACAGTACATATTTCAGCAACAAAGTATAACTCGTATAATAAGATAGAGGCTGCAGGAATGCCGCGTTCAGCACAGAAAGCAACCAGAAGACAGGGATAGTGTAACTAAGAATTTTCCGGTACCGCTGATTCCTTATAACGGATCGATACATGAGCACTATGATGGAATATTGAATCGGTGTGAGCAGATGATAAACGAAGAGGTTGTGGTCGACGTATGCTGACATGAAATCAGTCAGCCAGATTGCAGCGGCAAACCCATCAAGTAGCAGAGTGACCAGCAGGTATACAGCAGCAAGCTTTATGAACGTCGTTTTTCTTTTGCGGTTCAGAACATACGCAATCAGTGCCACCGACAGGCACAGAAAGTGAATGAACGCATCCAGTTCAGGGCTCATTTTAGCTCTTCTATTTTATGCGATTCTACAAGTTCTGCATCCGCAGCATGACTCTATTACAAGTCTTGCAAGGCTTGGAGTGCTGTTGAAATCACCGTCCAGGCCGGCCATAAAAGTAACGTGTTGTCCTGCATCATCGATGGCATTGTACACACGCAGATACCGCGCAGTCGGACTTGACGTCAACACTTTCATAATTTCATCGACCGGAAAGGTAGTTCCGGATAAAAGGTTGCTTATCGAAGGGTCGGGATGATTAAGGACCGAATCCTCGAAGGCTTTAATATGAGAATTGATGCGTTGAAAGTCAGCCTCTTCAACAAGCGTCCTTTTCATTTGATTTTTCGTTTCAGAATTGCAATCAGAAAGGGTTGTTTCGTTCTTGAGTAGTTTGGGCATTGTTCGATCTTTGAGTGTTTAGTTAGATGCGGGTGCAAAGTGCGGAATGAACGGATCAAAAAAAACAGTGTTTTCACGGAGTTTTGATCCTTTGATCGTTTTGTGTTGAAATTAAAAGGCGCGTTCCTGCCGACTGTCATTTTTCGGCGTTCAATGAATAACTATCTTTACTACGGCACCAAGTACATCGATCCAATGTTTCAAGACCGTCCGATTGTAATTGTTGATGATGATCCAGACGACCAGGAGTTGATTCAGGCAGCAATAGTTGAGTCTGGTTTTTCGAACCAGCTGGTGTTTTTTACAACCTGCAAGCCAGCGTTCGAGTACTTAAAGTCCAGTCCGGATCAGCCTTTTCTTATTATCTGCGATGTGAACCTCCCGATCCAGAGCGGCATAGAATTCAAACGTGATATTGACAACGACCAACAGCTTCGGCAAAAGAGTATACCCTTTGTTTTTCTATCAACGTCCGTCGACCGGGGTTCGGTGGATACTGCTTATAAGGAAATGACGGTTCAGGGATTTTTTAGGAAGTCGCATTCCTACCAGGATCTTAAGCATTTGCTGAAAGTGATGATCGAATACTGGAACCTGTGCAAACACCCTAATTCAGCGGATTATTAACGCGATTCTCTTGTACTTCCGTAGGTTTATTGCTAAGTTTGGAACACCCCAAACCAAACTCCAATGCGAGGGAACCTTTTCCTCCTGCTGCTTCATTTGATGGCTACCTGCGTTTACGCAAAAGAAAATGTCGCTATTCAACCGAAGCCGGAATGGCTTCATCCAATTCAACCTGATCAATCAAAGAAACCCGACCTAAAGGAAGTCAGCAACGGTTATTTCATCGAGTTGGTGGACCACCAGGTTAATTTGATCACGGAAACCGATTACAATCATTTTATCCGGAACATCATTAACGAATCGGGCGTTCAGGCTGCGTCGGAAGTGTCGGTGACTTTCGCGCCACAATATCAGAGTGTAGTATTCCATTACATCAATCTCATCAGAAACGGAAAGGTCATCAGAGCACTTAGCTCGAAAGACATTCGAATAGTGCAGGAGGAGACTGAAGCGGCGGATTACCTTTACAATGGAAGGAAAAGGGCATACGTGATTCTTGAGGACACACGAAAAGGCGATCGTATCGATGCTGCATATTCAGTGGTTGGATTTAATCCGGCCTTCGACAAGTACTCGACGGTCATTGACCTTTATAAGTACAATTCAATCTGCAATTATTTCGAAACGATCATTGCGCCATCCCAGCGGAAGCTGTTCATTACTTCGATAGGTGGGGCGACACTGCCGGCGCAGAAAGTTGAAGGAGGAAATACCGTTTACCATTGGAACAATCCCCCGTTGAAAGAGTACTACTATGCTTCCGGTGCTCCCGGATGGTACTCCAATTATCCATACCTCGAGATAACCGAATACAGTAACTGGCTCGAAGTAGTCGATTGGTCGGTTAACTTATTTCAGAATTACAAGTATCCATTGCCAAAATCAACAGAACAGCTGATCGGCAGATGGAAAGCGTTGAACAATCAGGAGCAGTTGATCATCAATGCGACGCGGTATGTGCAGGATCAAATACGTTATCTGGGATTTGAAGTTGGAATTCATACTCACAAACCGCATGATCCGGGAACAGTTGTAAAGAATGGATATGGCGATTGCAAGGACAAATCATTGCTGCTCGCACGAATTTTACAAGAGGCCGGAGTACCTGCGTATGTTGCTCTTGTGAACACAGTGTTCAAGAGTCAGATGTTCAGGATTGCACCTGCTGCAAACCGATTCAATCATGCGATCGTCGCAATTGAAACCGAGAAAGGATACAAGTATATCGATCCAACCATTTCAATGCAGAAGGGAGACCTTGCGGAAACGTTCACTCCCGCCTATGGTTATGCGCTGTTGGTTAAAAGCGGTGAAACCGGCCTTCGTGCGATTGAACCCGGCTTTCTTAATTCGATATCAATTACCGAGACGCTGAATGCCAGTTTCAGTTCCGGATCGACACTGCAGGTGTATACGGTTTACAAAGGAGGTAAGGCAGACAACATGCGTGACTATTTTAACGGCACGGCGCTGAACGACGTCCGGGTCCGGTATACCGACTATTATAAAAATAGTTTCAAGGATATCCGGATGAAGGGAGATGTCGACGTATCTGACGATTCAATCGAAAACTCAGTTACTGTCCAGGAACGATACACGATACCTGAACTTTGGAAAATTGAAAAGGAAGTAAGACGCTTTTCGGTAACTGCCAGGTCCGTGGACGAGCAGATACCACAACCGCCATCGGAAGGGGATGAGGCAGGCAACTATCCGTTGGAGTTGTCGTATCCGCTGACGTTGATTTATAAGATGAATATTGAACTTCCGGAGACCTGGACCTTCCCGAACGACGAGATTCATGTAAAGAATGACTACTATCAATTTGATTTTGAGCCGGAGATCGTAGGTCGACATGTTACCCTTCGGTATTATTTTAAAACTTTCAGTGACCATATTCCGGCTGACGCATTAACCGAGTATCGACGGGACTATGAAAAAATCTCCGAGATCATGACGTATGATTTTTCATATACGGGGCAGCCAGGTTCATCTTCTTACTCGGATGTCGACACGGCTCCTGCACCAAACGGATGGGTATTTCTCGTTGCATTGGCAGTCATCGTGCCAATGGTTTTCCTGCTGCTGTGGGTAAACAAGCGAACCGTGGAAGTTGAGTTTGACAGAAGTGTTGCCTATCCCATTGGTGGATGGGTAGTCGTTCTGGGAATCACGCTTGGCGTCGGTCTGATAACAACGCTCTATTCGTTAAGAGCAAGCGGGTACCAGGCAATGGCGTGGAGTGATATTACTGCTCAGGGCTCAGCATATGTCACAATGATTCTGTTCGACGTTGGTTTTACTTTTATGGCCGCCTGCATGCTGGTCGCACTCATTGTGTGGTTTCTTCAGCGGCGCGACATATTTCCTCGCATGTTCAACATCTATGTTGGTTGTTTGCTCGGAGTAAATTTGCTGTTGGTCGCGGTGTATTCGTTTTATGATTTCAATTTCGAAACAAGGGAAATCAGAAACGAATTAATGAAAGACAGTGTACGGGTTCTCGTGTATGCCGCAATCTGGTGCACATTTCTGTGGCGCTCTTCGAGGGCCAGGGCGACCTTTCTCAAGGCCGCCTGATAACTCCTATATAAGTTGCGTGATAGCTGCAATGATCACTGCAGCGTCGATCAATAACGACAGCAGGAACACCGGGATTGTATACTTCGTTGGCAATGCGGCAAGTTGCGAAACAACTACCATTCCCATCGCCGCTATGGCCATTCCAAACAACACGAAATTCAGGCCTGCCATCATGATCACATACAATGCGAGAGGTGTAAGGAAGCACCCGTGAACCGTCAGGGTCACTCCCAGCCATACAAAACGGTTAGGCTCTTGTAATGTGCACCATGTTGTGAAGGAACTCACTAAAGACGGTGAAGTAGTTGTGGCGGAAGGACCGAACGTCGTGTTATAAAAGGGCTTTGATATCGTTTGCATAAAATGAATATTGAAACACAAATGTCATCCACCATCCGGTGGCATCAAATGATCTGCATGCCCCAGAACGTGACTTTCGTCATACGACGACCGATTCTATATCATTTAGTTTTAAACTAGAAGAACCGAAGAACGATATACTTTTGCAGCCGGCACAATCCGTAATCATGAACATACTCGTATACAGTGCAAAGGGATTTGAAAAGCCATTCCTTGACGCGGCGAACACTGCATCTTACTCCATCGATTATATTGAGACTCGTTTGACGATTCACACGGCCGAGCTTGTGTCTGGTCATGTCGCTGTATTCATTTTTGTAAATGATGACGCCTCGGCTGCGGTATTGCAGAAGTTGCATGAACGTGGTGTTAAGTATTTACTCCTGCGCTCCGCAGGCTTCAACAACGTTGATATTCCGACGGCGGTACAATTGGGTATCCGGGTCGCACGCGTTCCTGCGTACTCACCCTATGCTGTGGCGGAACATGCAATCGCGTTGATGCTTGCATTGAATCGCAAATTGATCCGGGCCAACAACCGAATCCACGACCTCAACTTCTCGCTCGACGGGCTTACAGGTTTCGATATGCACGACAAAACGGTCGGAGTGATTGGTACCGGAAGCATAGGCTCTGTTATTGTCAAAATACTACATGGATTTGGATGCAATGTCATTGCATACGACGAAGTCGAAAACACCGATCTGGTAAGTCGATTCGGATTGAAGTATGTAGACTTACACACCTTGTACACATCCAGCGATATCATTACTCTGCATGTGCCGTTACTTCCTGCTACAAAATATCTGATCGACAAAGCTGCCATTGCACAAATGAAGAAGGGAGTGATGCTCATCAATACAAGCAGGGGCCTGCTCATCAAAACAAAAGACGTGATCGACGCGTTGAAATCGCAACATATCGGATACCTGGGTATTGATGTTTATGAAGAAGAAGCAGGGCTGTTTTTCGAGGATCATTCGGAAGACATAGTGCAGGATGATCTTATTTCAAGGCTGCTGACGTTCCGTAATGTAATTGTGACAAGTCACCAGGGGTTTCTTACGGACACCGCTCTTCGCAACATTGCTGAAACAACTTTTGCAAATCTTAATTGCCTTGTTTCAGGCTCAAAATGTGATAACGAAATAGTGTGATCGACTGACGCTGGGACTTACGTCGTGAGCGTAATGCAGCCCTGCGGTTCGAATTGCGAAAGCGAACGGGGTGATCTTTCAATACAAAAGATTGCGCAGCTTCTCTACGTTTGCAATCAATATCTTTCCCTCTTTAATCTCAACGAGTTTTTCACTTCTGAAATCGCTTAAGGTCCGGATCAACGATTCCGTCGCCGTTCCGACGTATTGAGCGATATCCTCCCGCGAAATTTCAATTGCCTTATTGCCGGCAGATGCGTTGAACTTTTCGTGGATGTCAAGCAGCGCCCGTGCGACCCTTTTTCGCAAAGAACTGTACGCAAGATTCATCAATCTTTCTTCTTTTGCATTCATGTTCTGTGTAATCACACGGATGAACTTTGCAGCAATAAATAGATCGGTATTGAGGATATTCAGAAAATCATCTTTTGAGATTTGCAACAGCTCCGCATCTTCAAGCACAACAGCTTCATCGTCATAATTCCTGTCTTCGATCAACGCAGTATAACCAAGGAAGTCACCAGCTGTAAGGAGATCAATGATATATTCCTTGCCGTCCGGATGGTGTTTCAAAGTTTTTACTTTCCCGGAAAGTATGTAATACAAAAACTTCGGACGCTTCCCCGACTGATAAACCGACTGTTTTTTCGCATAGGGATGTACGTCATATTTCTCGGACACATCTTTTAATATTCCCGTACTCTTTACGCCCGATAAGAACTGCGTAATGCCATCCTGCGATGGCGGATATGTTGCATTGAGCACTTCTGATTTTTTGAGCCGGGTTTCAATAGCGTTCAGCAATTCAATGTCATCGAAGGGTTTTGTGATATAATCGTCTGCGCCCATTTCCATTCCTTTCCGAAGGTCGCCGCGCTCGGTTTTGGCGGTTAGAAAAATAAAAGGAATAAATTTCGTTTGTTCATTCTTGCGCAGCAGATGCAAAACCCCATAGCCATCGAGCTCCGGCATCATGATATCGCACACAATCAGATCCGGCTTTTGGTTGATCGCAACGTCAACTCCCTTTTTCCCATTTTCCGCAGTCAATGTATTATAACCTGCCAGTGTAAGTATCTCTGCGGTATTCTCCCGAATGTTTTCGTTATCGTCAATTACGAGTATTGATTTCTTCATCGCTATGATGTTGCCGGAATGGTGAATGAGATCGACGTTCCCTTGTTCAGTTCGCTCGCAACGTTTATTGTTCCATTCAACAGTTCAATATAGCGTTTCACGATGTGCAGGCCAAGTCCGGTACCGGGCACATGCACGGCGTTTTTTCCGCGAAAGAAGCTTGAGAACAAGTGATCCTGATCTTCCTTCATAATCCCGATACCCCGATCGGATACTGTTACGCGCAGTTCAGTGGCTGTTGCTACGCTTATGACCGACACAATAGTGTTTTCAGGTGAAAATTTGATTGCGTTTCCAAGCAAATTGATCATTATATTCTTCAGCAATTTCGGATCGCTTTCGATGACAGACCTGCCTTCATGTGTGAACGAGATGGTCTGCCCATCCTTTAGATGCGCCCGCATTTCTTCAATCGTTTCCTGCAAAACGCCGTTCCAGTCCATCAACGCCGTTCCCGTTGCAACCTTAGCTTCATCGAGCTTTCCAAGATTCAGAAAGTCTTCAAGAATATTGTTCAGGTGCTTTACTGAATCCCTGATCTTTCCGAGGTGTTTGCCGGCTTTTTCCGTGTCACCGATCTCAGAATACTTCCCCGCCAGCGAAGCAGAGGACAAAATAGTACTCAAAGGCGTGCGGAACTCGTGTGAAGCCATGGAGACAAACCGGCCCTTTATCTCATTCAATTCTCTTTCCTTGTCCAACGCTTCACTCAGCTCGCGTTGTGATGTTTCGAGCCTTGTTAACGCTTCCTTCAGAATAGCCGTTCTCTCTTCAACTTTTGCTTCGAGTTGCGAATTGAGTTTGCGCATTTCGGCAGTAAGACTCTCCAATTCACGCTGTTGTTTCAACATGTTCATTTCCGCCTCCTTGCGAAGCGTGATGTCGATGATGAATGCTATGACAAACGATTCGCCGTTTGAGCGATATGAACTCAAACTGACTTCCACCGGAAAGTTTTCGCCATTCTTCGTTGTACCGAACAAGTCCCGCCCGTGGCCCATCACACGGTCCTTGGGATCTTTATGAAATCCTTCGCGCAATTTCACATGATGATCCCGGTATTTGGATGGAATCAATACCTCTACGGGCTTTCCCTGCAACTCGGCTGCTTCGTAGCCAAACATCTTTTGTGCTTTCGGATTCACCAGCACGATCCTGCCGCCGCCATCCGTAAGGATGATGCCTTCCGTCGCGTTCTCGAAAAGCGATGTCATGTGATTCTTATCCACGCAAAAAATGTTGATGTGCTACTTCACCGGCTGTAAAGCGCTTGAAGATACTAAAGCGTCAGAAAATGGTAATTAGGATGAGGCGAGCAATTCCGACTCCATTTCGAAAGTCCGGGGAAATAGAACACGGTTCTCGAGATAGAGGTGATCGGTGAGATCATCGTCGAGTTCTTTGAGGTAGCTGAACGTTACTTTGTGCGTGGAGCACGCACCCGGCGGAATAGTGTACGCAGAAGTTATCTCGCGGATGTTATTGACATACGTATTGATGATCTTTTCTTCACGGCTGATGACGTTGTTGATTGGTTTTCGCAAGGTCCGCACCAGCAGAGCGGCATACGGCTCTCTGCTTTCATAGGCATGCATCAATTGTTTGATGTAAGGGAATATCACTTCCTTCTCCTCTTTTATGTTTGCCATGATTTCTGTTTCCATCCATCTGAATACAGATAGCAGCTCTTCAGCATATGGGAAGTTCATTGAATGGGTAGCCGCGAGTTTAGTCAGGTTGGTTGTGAGTAGTGGCAAAGCCGTTTGTTGATACGTGTGGTGAATGTTCACAACATAGTCAATTAAGAAATCAACGCTCCATTGCGAAGGATCCACACCGCCTGGTATTCTGCGACCACGCATCGCAGTCTCGAGTTCACGAACAACAATTTCCGTATCCAGCCCACGCTGCTGACACACTGTTCCCAAAGGTTGTTTACCCATGCAACAGTAATCAATTCCAAGCTTTGAAAACACCTGTGAGGTCCGGTAGTCCGCCTTTACGATGTCGGTTACGAAATGGCTTGCGTCCACCCGATTGTACTGTGGAGCAGGGCCTGCTTCTGTAGAATCATTCAATACCTGTGTTTTTGAAGTCATGACATTGCAAGTTGCTGTGCCGTTACAGATTTTGCAATGACGGCGACATGTCAAACGTCATGACATTCGTCAGTTCGATGAATGATGAGGATCATTTATGGTTTCTCGTGTGTCATGCTCCAATTGCACTACCGCTGATAGTTTTGGTGTATTAAACACCCGACATGACAAACCGCGGAACTAACGTTGCTGACGGAATACCGCAGCTATCGCCGAGAAGAACAAACAAGCGTGAAGATGAAGAGTTTTATCCTACGGGAGCCATAGTTTTCTTCATTGCACTCATCCTGCTTTGCCTTGCCATCTGGTTCGGTATCTATTTTTTAATGCTTGAAAGAGTTTAACACATGTCACTGATCCATAAAGTAGAGAAGCACGCTATCATGCTTACGGGCATTGTACTTGGCGTATTCGTTTTTTCAATTTTATATGCACAGCGGACTTACCGCACCGACGTTCCGGAGTGCCTGCCATTCGACAAGGCCTATACCGAACCGGCCATCAGGCAGATTGATGACCACACGATGCAAGTGTTTGCAGTTGCCAGCATGTGGAACTTCGAACCTTCAGAAATTTATGTTCCTGTCGGAACGGAGGTTGATTTCTTTCTTTCTTCCAAAGACGTCGTTCATGGATTCAACATTTCCGAAAAGAACGTCAACATGATGGCCGTGTACGGATCCATCAATAAAACAACGGTTAAGTTCGACAAGCCTGGCGTCTACGATATTGTTTGTCACGAATTCTGTGGCACCGGTCATCAAAACATGAAGGCACAGGTAATCGTCAATGTTCCTTCCAAAACACAAAAACCCTGATAGATGCAAATTAGCAGATCGTTTAAGCGGTTGATTTTTTTTCAATTGTCGATACCGGTTGCCCTGCTGGTGATTGGTATCTATCACGGACTGATGCAAACGATATTCAGGGCAGGCGTGTTGCAGCAATCAAGCTTTGCGGGTCTTGAATATTATCAGGGTCTCACCCTCCACGGCGTGATCAATGCCGTAGTATTGACAACCTTTTTTGCAGTGGCCTTTGGCCATGCGACGATGGCATTCTATTTCAAACGGGAGCCGGATCTCCGATGGGCTTGGATAAGCAACATCATGATGATCACCGGAACCGTTTTGGCTGCGTGGGCAATGATTGCAGGAAAGGCATCGGTATTGTATACTTTCTATCCTCCGTTGAAGGCCCATCCCATGTTCTATCTCGGTGCTGCATTGCTGATTGCAGGCTCGTGGATCCCTCTGTTCAACTGGGCGAAGATGTATGTGCAGTGGAAGAAACAAAATGCTGAAACAAAGACACCCCTTGCAGTGCTTGGGACTCTGATCAATTTTATTATATGGTTCGTGTGTACATTGGCGGTAGCGTATGAAGTTCTTGTTCTTTTGTTGCCATGGTCGCTCGGTTGGACCACCACGGTGAATGTGACGCTCGCACGAACGCTGTTCTGGTTCTTCGGTCATGCGCTTGTTTACTTTTGGCTGCTTCCGGCATACATCATGTTCTATACCATGCTGCCGAAACTTGCAGGGGGGAAATTATTCTCCGACCTCGCGGGCAGAATATCACTTTTCCTGTTTTTGTTGTTTTCGGTTCCTGTTGGTGTACATCATCAATACAGCGATCCGGGTATTACGCAGGGAGTAAAGTTTTTCCAGGGGATGCTCACCTTCGGTGTGGCGATTCCAAGTTTCATCACAGCATTTACCATTGCGGCATCGTTGGAGTATGCTGCACGTAAAAGAGGAGCGAAGGGATGGTTCGGATGGATGTTCAGGTTGCCGTACCTCGACCGAAAGAACTTCATGTTTGGCTACCTGATCTCTGGGCTGATCCTTTTCATTTTTGGCGGTCTCACTGGAATTGTAAATGCTTCCTACCAGCTCAACAATGTTGTTCATAACACATCATGGATGCCGGGGCATTTTCACATGACTGTTGCAGGGCCTGTGTTTCTCGCGATCATTGGTATGAGTACGTATATGTATTCAACGATGTCCGGCAGGAAGATATTTCTGCCGACGATGAATGTTATCATTCCTTATTTATGGATGATCGGAGTTTTGATTTTCTCGGGAGGATTGATGTGGGGTGGATTGCTCGGCGAGCCGCGTCGCACCAATCTTGGAATGACATACCTGAATCCTAAGCACGAATTGTTCAGGGCAGACTGGGTTCCGACAACGACGCTTGCCATGCTCGGAGGGATCATCATGTTCATTGCTGGAATGATGTTCGTGGTTGTGTTTTTTGGGACAATGTTGTCGAAGAGAACGCAACCGGATAGTCTTCAGTTACCGGTGAGTGAAGCGTATCACAATGAAAGGAGGATACCGTTGTTCGATAAGTTCAAGCCGTGGCTTGTGACAATGGCGATCATTCTCGTGATCGCGTATGTGCCGGCGTTGATGAATGTCAATTCCAATACAGGTCCGAAGGCTCCTGCATTTACTCCCGAAAACCCGGTGCCGGTATCCGTCAACGAGAAACGATGAAGCTGAATCGATCGATAGCGTTGTTTCTTCTGGCGATATTTTTTATTCCTGCGGGACTGTTTGCTGTATACGTTCTGTATGAAAAAAAGGTTCAGTCACTTCCGTTGTACCCTGCAGCAGTGAACGGTTCGAAAGCTGAAGGGAATCTTGCCATACCAGATTTTACATTAATTGATCAGTACGGCGAAAAGTGGGGAAGCGCTGAATGGAAAGATAAGATCGTGGTTGCTGATTTCTTTTTTACAAGTTGCCCCGTTGTATGTCCGAAGATGACGAAGAATGTTCAATTGGTGCAGCGTGAGTTTGAGAATGAAGAGATCAAGTTTGTATCATTTTCGATCGACCCGGTGCGGGATGATCCTAAGCAATTGATGCAGTTTGCGGAAAGATATCAGCTCGATTTATCGAACTGGCATCTGTTGACAGGAGATAAGCGCGAGATATATCGCCTGGCAAGAAATGGCTTCAGGCTTGTGGCAGCCGATGGCGACGGCGGGCCGGATGATTTCATTCATAGCGAAAAGCTTGTGTTGATCGACCGCGAACGCCGGGTAAGGGGATATTATTCCGGAACAGACGATGGCGAAGTGAAGAAATTGATCACCGACATAATAAAATTGCAACACGAATATGAATAGAGTTGGTTACCTGGTACTGATGTGTATCGGGATTTCGATTGCTGTTACTGCTGCTCCGCCGGAAGACGGACGCAAGATTTTTCTTGCGCGATGTGCGGCTTGTCATAATGTGAACAAGCAGGTGTTGGGACCTGCGCTTGCGGGGATCGAAGAAAGAAGAAGTGTTGAGTGGATCGCTTCGTTTGTACGGTCTTCGCAAACCATGGTTCGTGAAGGTGATGCCGAAGCGGTGAAATTATATGCAGCGTTCAATAAGATACCGATGCCCGACCATCGTGATTTGACGGATGAGCAGATCGCGAGCATAATTGAGTATGTCAGGTCGGAGGCGAAGCCCGTTGTGGCGGAAAAGGCTCCGTTCAAGAAGCCGGGTAAACTGACACCGGCGTATGTACCGTTGTCGATTGAGAAGGACTGGGAGTTTTTGTTGAGTTATTTGCTGGTTGTAGTTGTTCTGATCGGCGTTTTGCTTTTTGCGGTGCGTGTGCGGAATTTGGGGCGGGATTAGAAAGAGCATCCATCTGGATCGGACGGTGGCTTGCCGATTCGCTCTCGTTCAAATGGTGATTGTGGTGCTGAATGATTTCAGTTTTGTTAGTCGTTGACTTCCTGTTATTTTATCAATCTTCGGATTGCGTCTCACTGAATTGGCCGGCGGATAAAAACGAAAAGCCCCTCTCTCGAGGGGCTCATTCACAACCAAAACTCCATGCTATTTATTGACGATCACCTGAGCGCCTAGTGCCTGTGCTCCTGTTCCGCCAAGGAACCCCTTAGCGAATACAGTATAGATCTTTCCTGCCTCGAGTTGTACGTTGGGTATTGTGAGGGCAATGGTTTCTGTGCCCGTTACACGAACATTTACAGTAACTGTACCTGCATCAACCGGAGTGAATGCTGTAAGGTTGCCATTGTTTGCCTGGTCGTTGAAGCTTCTTCCGGGAAACAGAACAGTTGTACCGGCGAGAATGTCAACCGTTGGCGCGTTGGGACTGAAATGGAAGAAACGAATATGTGCCTTACCTGATGCTGGCGTTGTCAGATCATCAACCACTGCAGCCGCTTTAATCTTGGAGACAGAATCAATTGCAAATACTGAATAATTGGTATTCTCTGCAAGGTTCAGGTTAGCATCGATCACATACGTTGTGGTACCGGTTGGAGACACTTTAATATTTGTTTGGCCCGCTTCAACTTCGGTATACATACTGTTGTTCGGGTAAGCAACATTTGTCAGAGCGACCGCATCGTTCACGCGAACATCGACATTGGGAGCGTTTGGCGATGCGTGTACCACCATTACGCTAGCTGTTCCAGCATCATCGTCATCATCGTCTTTATCGCATGATACGACTGCGAAGGACATCATGAGGACACCGAGTGTTTTCCATAACAGAGTTTTCATATTGTGTTTTTACGATCAACAACAACCGATTGAAAAAGGTTGAATGTTTGATCGAAAAAACTTCTAATCACATAGTCCGTTTAATGGATTGCCGAGCTCACATGTCGGTTCTTAAACACCATGTTTGTGCTGATTGTGTGATGAGTGGTTCATTGGTATAAGGGTTGGAAAAGCACGACTTTTAAATGCAGAAGCCAAGTGTGTGTATGCTGGGTTTTGAATGATCGAATTATTGGTTTTGTACGAGCAAGCGGTTGTAGTCCGTCGAAATGTTTCATTCAATTGATCGGTGGTTGGGAGCCAAATTAGATTTCTACTTCTGGATTCGATGAACAAATACCTGCTTGTTCATCATTATTGTTCTGGTACAATACTGCCCCGTAGAGCAGACTCACAGTCTGATATAGACTACATGATCGTCTTTAACAATAGTTCCAACTATAAACTGCAAACATTCATCGACCGATTAAAAAGATTTGCAGAAACTAAGTACATCACCTCTCAGATATATTAAAGTCACCCCACCGTGGTGCTGAAACTAAACCATATCAAATTCGAACTGGTGCCTGCCTATAAAGGTTCCTGGTTTGACAGCAGCTATCATATTCCGGGCCCTTCATCAGGATTCAGTAACTGGATTACTACTGATCCTAACGGATTCAATGACCAGTTAACTAGGGCAAATCAAGCTTACGATAACAAAATAAAGCCCATGATCCGCCTGGTAAAATATTGGAACGCTTTGAACGGCTACGTGTATGAGACTTTTCCTCTTGAAAAAGATCTGGCTGCTTACACACACTGGTTTTGCTATACTGTCAAGGATTATTTTTTCTCCGCAATGAATAGCCTTAGCACCTGGGATTTGCCATCCTATAAAAAAGATAAAGTCGCAAGAGCAAAAGAAATTATTCAGAATACTAAAAACCAAGAGGCTAATAACTTACCCATTACGCCGAAGCAGAAATAAAAAATTGATACCGCAGTTGTCATGATTTAAAGCCTCCGGCCAACACTTTAAAAAAATTGGCCGATACGCTCCATAGAACAGTTCATTATTTAATCCCTGGTGATAAAGATGAGTAGGTGAAAGCATTCCCTTACAGATCCCGGACTGCTACTGCAGTTCAAAATGGATTAAATTCAAAAGCAGTGAGGGGCTTTATTATTTAAAATCTGCTTCCCAATTTAGTTTTTTACTCGTATAAAACTTATCGTACACTTTATCTGCATTATACAACTTCGGATCTTTAATATTTCGTTCTGCCAAGTATGATAAAAATTTGTCCTTTTTGTCAAAACCCTTTTCACTATTCTTCGAAGGGTCGATTACAAACCATGCTTCATCATACTTAATATCCTTTATAGATATTTCTCCCCTTGCATAAAGAATTATAAGGCTATCAATAACATTTACATTGTGAACATTATGAATGGAAAGCTCCAAGAGATCTGTTGTATGCAACTCGACTCGCCATTCGTTATCTGATATCTTTATTGCCTCATAAGGCTTAATCAAGGGGATTCTGGGGTAAGTACCATATCCTCCTCTGTCTGTGTAAAAAACATCAACGGGCGTATATTCTTTTCCAGGGTCTTCCTTTTTAAACGGATTGCAGCACATCAAAATAAATATTATATAAAAACTAAACAGCAGTGACTTCATTTTTAATTTCTCATTTAATCGTCGTTTGCCAGTCTGCTGATACTTGTAATCCACTATTACCTCCGGCAATATTATGATAGGCCTTGGATTTCCTCGACCTTCGATTGACCGAGTCGCAATCGGGGGTATTAATTACGCCGCGATACGTGGACGCGAGCAACAATTGTACGACCGATTTAGGTTGGATGGCCATTCTATAATAAATAAAATAAGACCCGTGAGCAGGTATAACCCGGCAGGTAAAGCTTTTCACATAGCATCTGATCTTACGTTTGGCAACATCGCCCCATTTACCGGATTTGAGCCAAAACTGCCTAGTATCTTCGACTAAAATATTCCAATGGGTTCATTGAATTTGAAAGAAATGGATGTTGACACGCTTGAAAAATACTGTGTGTTATTATTGAAATCCGTCACCGAAGGCCATCCGACTATGGCATCACCATTTTTTTCTGCGATAAAGGCAACTGCTGCATCCAAGGACCTAAAGGGCATGCGTACTCTCGCTAGAGAATTTGAGAAATGGGCAAAAGACCTTCCTCCGGCTCAATTTTTCGTCTTGCAAGAACGTATTCGGCAAGAATTTGGTGAAGAAGAAAAGTTATCGAGTAAACCGACAGTAGCTGAGCGTTCAAATAGAACGAGCACTATTGCGGATTTTCGTTTTGAAATCACTGGTCTCGTAGCAAATCCACAGGCTACTCCGATTGCAACAATTTTGGAAGGAGACGTCGAACTATATTTAGATAGTGCGCAAGTTCTACAAGCGAAAGGCGTTGACTTGACCCATTTTGCGCTTTCATTGAGAAAGTGGTTGGAAGCTTCCCAAGGTGTCGTCGGGTTTAATTATGTGGACGACCGATCCGGTCAAGTTTTGGCGACTAACCAGAAGAAAGACGGGAATGTAATTGTGAAATCTGACTATCAAACAAAGAACAACATATCGATTAACTCGGTAATGTGGAAGAATGCCATTCAAACCTTTTTGACACAGTTTAGCGATAGACTTGAGCAGGAACTTGGAGTTTCACTTGATGACGTAGCGGAACAAGCTGATGAGTCGTAAATCACTTACGATGGACAAGCACGTTGTACTCGATGCTATCATTGATATTTCCAGGCGCTTTTACGAACAAGGAAACATATCGTTTCAAGTAATACTTACGTCCGTTAGATGACCTATTCCGCGTGATCAATAGACTATCTCTGTAGGCTGCATATTCAACCACCGAATCCGGTACTCTGCCAATGTAGTCGCCGCCGCGAAGGCGCAAATACACCCCGATATGGCGCTTACTGTCGGCCCCGAGCAAATAATATTTATTAACGATCTGTTTTTCGTAAACGAAGGAATCCAGACAGCTTACTAAAGTAGTAAGCGTTGCTGCAATCAGAAAATGAAGTCTTTTCCGCATAGCAAGATCTTCTGAATGAAAGCTACGTTGAATTTTCGGACTAACGGTATAAGTATGCACTCGTATCGCTCAAGACTATCGTCTCATCAACCATTACCTTCCTGATCATTTTTGTAACGCGGCCTTTGTCATCGTATTCATAGGTAAACACATCTTTCTTTAGGTAAGTCCCTGTCTCGTCGAAGTATTCGTTTTGCACTGGATTGTTTATAATCACTTTGTTATTTCGTTCAATGTAAGGCAAGTCCCGGTTCTCCAACACAAAGCGATCGTTTGTGTTTGTATCGTATGTCGTAAGTACGTGCCCTGTTTTTATCCACTGCTTTGTCGCAATGTTATCAAATGAATACTCATCACGCCGACTGATATTTCCCGCGCCGTCATACGAATAAACGAACATGATCTCCGGTTCAGGGTTGCTTGTGTTGCCGCCAAATCGTATGTACCGTAATAGTTTGTTGCGATTGTATTTGAATGTTTCGAGATTGATAAACGGAGCGCTGTTACTTGCTGTATGAACGACAACCGAATCGTCAGCGGGGTAAGAATAAGTATACGTCATGGAACCGTAGGTTCCTTTCACCAGCCTTCCATTTCCATACTCGAACCTTCGACTTGTTGTTGTCGTCTGACCTGTAATTGAGTCTCGAATTTCTAACAACTTGTCGTGCGAGTAAAGAAAGTGTGTAACAACGGCTCCGGTGTGTATGCGAGTAAGCTTTTCTGTCGCGGCAGGTGCAGTTACGTCATTGTCTTTTTTGCAAGCTGCACCAACAAATAGCAATGCTATTACAATTACTAATGCCAGTAAAGGGTGAACTTTCATAACGATGGAGCGCGAAAGACGCTGAGCAAAGCTCGAGCGTTACACGGAAGTGGCATATCACATGCTGATGTGAATTCGAAGGTGCCAGTGGTCTGAGGGTCGTCGACGGATGACCTGATTATGTGGTTATAGATTACCAATACTGTCATGGACAAAAGCTTTGCTTTAAGCATTTGAATTGAATTGATGTATCATAATTGTTCGTTTCAAGATGTCCGAAGTACACATAAGTGTTAACTTTTAGATCGATAAAATTTTCTTTTGAAATTGTTAGTGATATTGTAAAACCTTCTAAATTTATTTTAGAAACGTGCAGCAAGACTATTAAACCGAACTCCTAACTGCAATGCTCACCCGCAACGGCTGCATCCGGTTAGATCTCCAGGCTACCGCCTTTAACCACCGGCCCCTTGATTCTAAGTGCATTACTTTAAGGACTATCTGTAGCAATTATTATGGCTTTCGCATGAGAGGTCATTGGCTTTTGTCTTTAAGCCAATAACACAAGTGTTATCTGCATCTGAAAAAAAGTTGTGGATAGCAAACAGGATCCTTATTGCCATACCGGACTCATTTATCAACTTTTTATAAATCATACGATGAAGAATCTTTCTCTTGTCTCAGCATTACTATGCATGTCGTTTTTTGCAAATGCGCAGTCGAATGTCATCAACCAAACCGGCCCGGTAGGTATCGGTACAACAACGCCGGTTGCTGGAAGTTACCTGCACGTGTATAGAAATGTCGCAGGTCAGTACGGTCCCTTGATCATGGTTCAGGATGCGCTGTCGGGTGGCTTCTCTCAGTTAGGCATTAAGGGAACCGCACGAACTTTTCACCTGGGTGTGGGCAACACCGGTGCGGCCTTTGGGTTAAGCGACAAATTTTATATCTGGGATCAAAATGCAAGTCTTCCACGAATAGTTGTAGATGCGAATGGGAGCGTTGGCATTGGCACAACCAATATCAATGCCACGTACAAACTTTTTGTAGAGGGTGCTATTCGGACAAGGAAAGTAAAGGTGGACCAGTTGACATGGCCGGACTTTGTATTTGACAAGACCTACCGACTGCTACCGTTGACGGAACTGGAAAAATTCATTGCAGCTAATCATCATCTCCCCGACGTTCCATCTGCTGCAACTGTCGCCAAAGACGGATTGGATCTAGGCGACAATCAAGCTACCCTTCTTAAAAAAATCGAAGAATTAACCCTGTATCTCATCGAACAGAACAAAAGGATCGATGCACAGGATCAAACGATCGAAGAATTGAAATCAAAGTGTTCAACCAAGTGATATCTCATCAATCTAATTCATGAAGCGGATACTCTTGCTTCTTATTGCATTTACCTATGGCGTGGCGCGTTCCCAAGACAGCGATCCATTACCGTCGGACGTCGTTGCAGATAAGTATGCGAAGAAGATAGCCGAGAAGACGGACAGGTTGAAGAATGGAGTGAACAAATACTCAGGCAAAGCCCTTGCAGGATTTGCGAAGCTAGAAAGCAGGATGCGAAACAAGCTTTCAAAAGTGAATCCAGGAGTTGCAAACCAGTTATTCAATTATTCTATCGATTCAATTGGATCATTAAGCTCTGCTATGAGAAGCAACAGGTTGCTAAACAAATTTGGAGGGCGAAAATACTTTGCTTATCTCGACACCCTCAAACAAACACTGGCCTTCATCGGCAAAGGCAAACAGGCACTGAACCAGATACAAGGTTCGTCTCGAAAATTACAAAGTTTGTCCTCTGATGTCTTGAGCGTCGAGGATAAACTCAGTAATCTGGAAACAATTGAATCTTACCTCGCCGATCGCTCTGCAGTGCTCCGCGATCAATTGAGAATGTTTCCGGGACTGCGAAGGCAATTCGAAATGTTCGAGAAGAAGCGAGCTTATTTTTCGCAGCAGGTGAATAAGTTCAAGTCAATTTTTTCCGATCCAACCATGATCGAGGAAGTCGTATTGGCTGGCCTGAGAAAGCTGCCGGCATTTAACGATTTCATCTCGAGAAACTCCCAACTCGCATCAATTTTTGCTCTTGGTTCAGGAAGTTCGGGCGGCGGAAGTTCGATACCTGTGGTGAATGGTATTCCACCGAGGAGTTCCCTGCAAAACATGCTTCGCAATTCGATGGCATCGCAGGCATCGCTTGATCAGATGATCAATCAACAGCTTGGCGCCGTGCAGTCTGCTGTCGACAGGTTGAGAGATCGCGTCAATTCACTCGGTGGCAATGGTTCCGCGGATTTACCGGAGATACAAATCAACCAGCAACGCGGAAAAACTTTTTTGCAAAGGCTGGAATATGGAACGGATCTGCAGTTTGGTAAAACAACGCGCTTCATACCATCCAATGCGAACATCGGTTTTCATGTCGGATACAAATTAAACAACAAGAGCAGCGCTGGTGTTGGAGCCGGATATAAACTCGGATTTGGCAGCTCGTGGAACAAGATCCGCCTGTCACATGAGGGTATCTCACTGCGCAGTTATGTATCATGGAAAATTAAAGGAAGATTTTTTCTGCGCGGTGCGAGCGAGTGGAATTACAATCATGGCTTTCGCCATTTCGATGAGTTAAAGAATGTAAGCAGATGGCAACAAAGCGCCCTGCTTGGCATTTCGAAGCAATATCAATTTTCAAAAAAGATAAAAGGAAATATGCAGGTGTTGTTCAACTTCCTGTATAAGCAAACAGTACCCGTTTCCGAACCTGTAGTGTTCAGGATGGGTTACGGCCTCTAACCTACTAAGCGAACCAACGGTATGAAAAAGCTTCTCTTTTTTGTTCTTTCTTTTTCTTTCGCAACGAAGTTGTCGGCGCAGGTTCAAATGCAAACCGGAAGCGCCTCATTCACGCTCCCAATGTTCAATTGGAACGACGATCGTAGCAGATTGCTGGCAAGTGTCGCACTCAGTTATAATTCCGGGAACGGATTACGCGTGGCGGATGTTGCGTCTAATATGGGCCAGGGATGGTCGCTGGTGGCGGGTGGCTTTATCAGCCGGATGGTTGTTGGTATTCCGGACGACCAGGAACCCGTTGACAATGGCGGACTCAATAAGTACCCACCCGGATATTTGTATGACCCGGTATCCGCAGAACTCGGATGCCCAAATGCCCTGGCAAAATATCCATTGTATGGTGGACGGAATACAGAGTACCGGCAGCATAATATGGTGGCTGCCGATAAGGAAATGGACCGCTTCACTTTCAATATCAATGGGCGCACGGGTATATTCGTAGTTGCGAAAGGCGGTAGTGATCACATGGTATTCCTCAACGACACCTATCTCAAAGGATGGGGCGTGAGAAACGTCAATCATACAGCCGATGGAATCCGTACGTCTATCTATACCTTTTACCTCTACGACGAAAACGGGCTACTTTACAAATTCGATCAGCGTGAAACGACTACCCTGCTGCATTACGGATACTGCGACCATCAATTCAAGAAAGTAAAAAAGCAGCCGAAGTTCAAAAAAGGAAGTGTCGCCCATGAATACGCATTTGACGACGCATCCATTATTCACCCAAAAGTGATCAATAGCTGGTACTTGTCGGAGATAAAGGATTCGCTTACCCAACGAAAAATAACATTCTCGTATAACCGAACATCGAACATTGATGCGTACAGTGGCAATACGATCACATACTACGGTGGTGCCACCCTCGGAAACGTTACCGACAAAGACTATTCAATTGTGTCGCATGCAAGGTCGAAAAGTTCAATCCCCGAACTGACCGGTATCACGATGCCCGATGGCCACCAGGTCACGCTTACATACGGTAGCAACAGGCTCGACCTGAATGGCGCTGCAGCACTTTCTACTATTGATATTTTATTCAACGGGAGATATCTGTCTCGATATAAATTGAACACCACTTACTTTATCCTGAACCGCCTCGGTACACCAACAACAGATGAACAGAAGGCTGCTGCTCGTCTCTGCCTGCGTTCGGTTCAGAGATTTGGTCCAGATCTGAAAGGCTACGATCAGCCTTACGTTTTTGATTACTACAAAGGCACCGGCGATGACGATGTAGTGCCACCGCGTTTTTCACCGTTTAAGGACATATGGGGTTATTACAATGGAAGCAGTAGCCGCAGTTATTCCGATGGGATCATAGACGTTACGAAAAGCATTTTTGATTTAAGTAACGGCGAGTTGATGGGTTTGTGCTTTTTACGAAGCGGAGGTAACGGAGCAGTTACGTTGAACGCGAAGCCGGGGTATGCAAAAAATGGTTTGCTGAAGGAAATTCGTTATCCGACCGGAGGTACTCTCATCTATGAGTATGCCCAAAACCAGGCGGTAATAAACAATGTCACCGTCAATGCTGCAGGAGTGCGCGTCTCACAAACGAAGATAGTAGACAACGGGTTTTCGAATGATTGTTCGAATCCTCTTGTGACCAATTATTCATATGTCAGTAATGGCGGAGGCCCTTCATTATGGGGGGTGCAGGCTCCAAAAAGAGACATGAGCGCTGGCAGCCACTATGAGCCGGAACGAAAATATTTTTATTGTCGGGGACTGTCATGCGGTTGCGATTACAGCTATAAATATCCAGGCATCTTATCCCGTGACCAGGCGGTCAACCTTACCGAGTTTCAAAAGGCTCTTGAGGGGATCAGCAAAGTGATGAACATCGTGAGTACCATTTCCACGGTGATGAATGTAATCAAGCTGGTCAGCGTCGGTCCTCAGGCACTTGTCGCGGTCATCATTGACGTAATCCTAACTGTTGTCAATATTGCTGTTACATGTTTCAGCAATCCCACGAAGGACTCAATCATTTACATGTATTACAATTTTGACCTGCATTCGGTCAATCCCTTGCCTTCTCAATTCAGTCGCGTGGAGGTGACTCAGAGTTCGGGCGGCAATGGAAAAACGGTGATGGAATATACAGACCCGACGGACTATGCATTATGGACGCCAACGGACAACCGCGTGTATTCCATGAAGCAACGTTTTGCGTATTGGGCATACGGTCTGCCTAAAAGAACGACTTTTTATGACGTTGGCGGATTCAAAACAAAGGAAATAGAGAACATCTACGATTGGACCAATGCCAAATGGCCATATATCAACAAGGTCACCGACATGTTCCCAAATTATAAGTGCCAGGTTGTTAAGAGCATTTCACAGCGACATGTCGACTGGGAACAGCCAGCCTTCTACAATCCGCCAACGGGCGCCTATACAACGACTCCTACCACGAACATCGACCTTGAATCATACAATCTATATCATGGACGCGTTGAACTCGCGACCACTCATGAAAGAACGTTCAAGCCAGGAAGCTCAAGCGTCGCACTCACCACAACTACCAATTACGATTACAACACGATCAACTACATGGTGCGTGAGATCGAAACGATTCACTCTAATGGCGACAAGACCTACAAGAACATTACCTATTCATGCGATCATGGAGGTGCGCCGCTTGCCGCGTTGGTAGACGCCAATATCAAGTCAATGCCAGTCAGCACAAGGACTTCCATCATGAAGGCAGGAGGTGCACTATCATATCTTTCTGAAGTTGTCACAGAGTATACCACACTCAGCAACGGCGATATTAAGAAACAAAGAACATTGGAACGGCGGTTTGCCGCGCCACAGCCAAGTGCTGGTTTCATATTGTATGTGGGTCCGGGTTCCACTTCTAATCCAACCGACTACAAGCAGATCGAGCTGCTCACCTATGATGCGGCAGGAAATGTGATTGGTATGCAGGATGAATCCGGAAGAGTGGTAACTAACGTCTACGATTATACGAATAAGTACATTGTTGCCAGCGCTGTGAATGCTGTACCAGTTGCAGATAAAGTGGCTTATACAAGTTTTGAAACAGATAGTCGCGGTGGATGGACTGTGACCGGAACATCAACATTTACTGCAGGAGGTGTGACGGGCGCGAGATATGGAAACCTCGGCGCAGGAATTTCATTCTCATCTACATTAAACACAGCTAAAGCGTACTTCCTTTCTTTCTGGTCGCAAAATGCATTGACGGTAACCGGGGCAACGCTCGACAAAACGGGTCCATCCCTTGGCGGCTTCACATACTACGAGTACAAAATTTCGGCAGGCACGGCAAGCGTGTCAATCAGTGGCACGGGAGGTATCGATGAATTGAGGTTATATCCGCAAGGCAGCCGTATGAGAACGGTCACATATGATCCGATCATTGGAAAGACTTCCGAATCGGACGATAACAACAGGCTGACATTCTATGAATATGAAGAGCTCGGTCGCTTGCGATTTGTAAAAGATCAAAACCGAAGCATCGTCAAGATGTATGAGTACAACACTGCAGTGAATCGGCCGAATTGCGTTGTAACATATGGCAATGCTGCAATTAGTGAAGTGTTTTACCGAAACAATTGTAGTGCCGGCTTCACCGGATCAAAGGTTACTTATACGATCCCTGCAAACAAGTATACGTCGACAGACCCTGACCTTCCGGATCTGCTTGCACAAAAAGAACTTGATGATCTGGCACAGGGATATGCTAATACAAACGGCACTTGTATCCCATTGTACTCGAACGTTGCCAAGTCGCAATCGTTTACTAAAGAAGTATGCGGATTTGGAACAACGGGTTCAACTGTTACATACAGCGTTCCCGCGGGAAGATATACGTCAACGATTAGTCAGGCGGCTGCCGATGAAATGGCGCAGGATGAAATCGACGCAAATGGTCAATGGCATGCAAATCTTACCGGCACGTGTATCGGCACAACCACTGCACAATGGGAAGGCACTGGTTTGACCGAATGTCGCAGCGGTAACAGGTTTGCGCAATTGAAGGATATGAATCCCAGCAGTTCCACTTACAATCAGGTGAGATGGGAAGATTTTGGTGCAGATGCTACTTGTCCACCATACAGTATCGGAAGCACCACAAGTTGTCCGAACACGCATACACAGTATACGCTAAGTGGTGTGGCAGGCGATGTAGTCGTCCTCAAAGTCAGATTCAACGGGTTCTTTACCGGCGTAAACCCGAACTCTTTCGGCTCCGGCGCAGTCACTTCAATTGCCGCTGGCGGTCAGTCTAACAGTGCAAGTTCTCCACGCACCTATACTACCAGTACGAATCCGACGGGTTTCGACATTTCCTGCAATATTACTTTCACGATGACCTCATCCACCGTGTCGGTAGTGACAACGGCGGTGATCAACAACACAGGGCTGTCCCGGAGCGGAAATGTAACTCTCGAAGTAGTCAGTGTCAACGGTGTTGCGCCGGGCGTAACAAAGAACGGGTGCTTCAATGTAAGCACGGGCGCATGGTAGTCAGAACAAAATGTTTTGTCCATAATGAACAATCGGAACAGATGAACAATACCTTCCTAAACCGCATTCTTATCCTGCTGATCGTTGGCTGCGTTGGCACGCTGGACGTGCATGCGCAATTGATGTGGGATATCAAACCGGCTAACAATCAGTATCACTTTTCCCATACACAAACTCCCGACAACCTCGTGCCTGTGATTCCCGCGGTTGCGGGCTCCGAGTATGAATACTATTGGGGTTATGATCCTGTGAATGTGAGCACCTCGCTTGGGGTCACGACGTCGGCGACTCTTTCATTCACGGGCCCGCTTGACAAGACAAGGTATTATAGGCGGAGAATGCGTTTTGGCGGGGCCGATTTCTATTCAAACGTCATCAAAATTGAAGTTGTTTCGGTTGGATGGGAAAATCTGAATTATGTACGTGAGCACCATCTGAGAATCGCGGGTCAGTCCGACTGGAAAGCAATCGACAATCTCCCAATCGGTAATAAAATACAAACGACGACGTATTACGATGGTATTGGCAGAGAAGTACAAACAGTGGGAAAGGAGCTTGGTACGCCTGACGCTGCAACACCTACTGTATGGCGGGATCTCGTTAGTTACAGCAGGTATGATGTATACGGTCGTGAGGACAAGTTGCATATTCCATTCACGTCTGTTTCCCAGCCGGGAAAATTTAAGCCTGCAGCAGCAACGGAGCAACCGCAATATTTCACAACAAACTACAACGAGAGTTCTCCATTTCATCAGGCAACGTTCGATAACAGTCCTCTTGACCGTGTCAAGAATGTGAAGAGGGGAGGAACCGCTTATGCAGCAGGAACAGGAACAACGATTGATTATCAGTTGAACGATCTAACCGACGACGTTCAGATATTCAATATCGGCTTTGCTTCCGGGGATGCTCCGGTACGCATCGGGGCATATGCAGCAAACACCCTGTTCAAAACCATATACACTGATGAGCGAGGCAAAAAAGTAATTGAGTACTCAAACAATAGTGGACAAATCATTCTCAAAAAGGTGCAGATAGACGATGTGCCCGGTGCTTCGTATGGAGGCTGGGCATGTACCTACAATGTGTACGATGATTTTGGACTCCTGCGTTGCACAATGACCCCTGAAGCCGTGCAATTTCTGCAACCGAATAATTGGTCGTTTACCGCGACAAACGGTCCGACTGTATTGAACGAACAATGTTTCAGATACGAGTATGACGATAAGGGTCGGATGATTTCTAAGAAGTCGCCAGGATCCCTGCCATTGTTTATGATCTATGATCAGCGGGACCGGCTCGTCTTTACACAGGATGGAAACCAACGTGCAAAGTCACCAGGTGAGTGGACGGCAACTCTATATGATGAACTTGACCGTCCGATCCTCACGACGCTTTACCGTACTACCAAAACGATTGCGGCATTACAAACGGATATTGCGAACGCGGCGGTGACCTCTAGTATCACACTAACAAATCCGGCCACTCCTTTAACGCATTTGATTGTTGACAATCGGCAGGCGGGGGTCACCGTTTACAATGCGCAAACAAGTATCGAATTTATCGATGGGTTTGAAAGCGGAGCCACCGACGACTTTACCGCCGAGATCAATGCTACCACACAAAATGGTTCAACAACGGTTACCACAACTGCATACAAAAGCCCGATCAGTGCAGCGGACTTAAATAATGCGACCGTAAACACCATTCTCAAATACTTTTTTTACGACAACTATGCGTTTAACGGTGCCAGCTCATTCAGCACTTCATTCGATAATCTGCAAGCTCATCCCGTTGGGGGCGAAGCGATCGCTTCGAGTACACGAACACTCAGCATGGCAACCGGCTCGAAAGTGCGGGTTCTTGGAACAAACCAATTTTTAACCAACACATTTCATTATGACGACAAAGGGCGGGCGATTCAGTCGCACGAACAAAACATCAAGAGCGGGATCGATGTAACAACCTTGCAGTACATGTTCGACGGCAGTCTCATCAGTTCGAATACAAAACACACGGCCGCCAATTCAGAATACTACAAGTTTAGTATCATAACCAAAAATATCTATGACAAGATCGGCAGGATTTCGACTGTCGAAAAGAAGTTTGGAACAAATGCATTTGAATCGGTCGCATCGTATGAATACGATGACATAGGAAGGTTGAAGAAGAAGAAACTGGATCCTGGTTACACAGGTACCGGCCTCACAGAACTGGAGTCTCTGGCGTACAGCTATAACCTCCACAATGAATTGACCGGTATCAACAAGGACTTCGCTTTGAAAACAGTGGGTAAGTACAATAAGTGGGGTAACTTCTTTGGACAGTACATAGGCTTCGACAATCGCGATGGAGTATTCGCCGCAGCGCAACTTGGTGGTCAGGTTACCGGCGTTTTATGGAACACGCAGGGTGAGGACGTGCAGCGCAAATACGATTATGTATATGACAATGCCGGTCGTCTTGCGAATGCGAATTACAACGAAAAGCAGTTGCCGGGCGACGCTTGGAGCAATGCCAAAATGAATTTTTCGGTATCGGGTTCCGGAGGTAAACTCACATATACGTTGAATGGGAATTTGCTTTCGATGTTGCACAAGGGAGTGGTGCCCGGCAGCAATACGCCTTTGAATGTTGATGACCTCACGTACACCTACAATGCTTACAGCAACAAACTGCTAAAGGTTGTTGATGCATCAACACTTGCTACGAACAATGGTAAGCTTGGCGATTTTACGGATGGGGCGAATGGAACCGCAAATGATTATGTGTACGACAACAATGGCAACCTTGTTATTGATCTCAACAAGAATGCAAAGGATCTCAACAATGTTGTCGGTGCGAATGGGGTTCGCTACAATCACCTCGACAAGCCGGAGGAAATCCGCATCGCTGGCAAGGGTACAATCAAGATTGTATATGACGCTGACGGCAGCAGGCTTCAGAGGACTTTCACGCCCGAGGCGGGTACAGCATCGACTACGTCTTACATCAATGCATATGTGTACAAGGGCGACAATCTTGAGTTCATCAACTTCGAAGAAGGACGTCTTCGGGTAGTCCAAGCTGTTAGTCAGAACAACGGTTACGATGCGCTCACAATTGATGGCAACATCAATTTGCCGGGAAACAAGCGCGGAGCATACGATTATTTTATCCTGGATTATCAGCACAATGTGCGGATGATCCTTACAGAGCAGGTGCATACCGGCAGCAATGCCTGTACCATGGAAACATCGCGGGCGGCAAATGAGGAACGGGTATTTGGGAAAGTGGACGCAAACGGAAATCCGACTACAGGTAATGAGGTGCAGGCTCGCTTTGCTGTGTCATCGATCCCGGGTCAATCGAGCGGTGGCGGATGGCAGAACTCTGCAATCGGCAACCATGTTAGCAGGATCGGAAATCTTGCAGGAAGCAAAGTCGGCCCAAACACGCTCCTTAAAGTGATGGCAGGCGACCAGGTAAGTGCAACGACAATCTATTACTATCAAAATGCAGTTACGAATACAAACACTGCCAGCACACTTGCCAACTCACTGTTGGTTTCATTGGGACAGGCTATCGCAGGTGGGCCGAGCACTTCCGACGTAGTGAAGGGTTCTTCTTCTAATATTACATCGCTACTCAATACTAGTACGCCATTTACAAATGCTATAGCTCCGGATGCTACTAATCCGAACGGCACTGCGCCAAAGGCGTATTTGTCGGTCTTGTTTTTTGACGAGCGCTTCAATTTCATCCAGGAGGGAAGCGCAACAGTGCGTGTGAGTCAGGCGGGTAGTGGAGCGCCGGCCCTTGTATTGACGAACATCAAAGCGCCAAAGAATGGATATGCGTATGTGTATGTGAGCAATGAAAGCGATGAGATGGTGTATTTCGATAACGTGCAGGTGTCGCATAACCGGGGAAGGATCATCGAGGAGAATCACTACTATGCTTTCGGGTTGAGGATAGCAGGGATTTCCGCGAGGAAGTTGAGTGATCCAAACGAAGGCAGAACGGCGAATATTTATTTGTACCAGGGAGAGTTCGCGGAGCTCGACGATGATATGGGCTGGACCGACTTCATGTTGAGAAGTTATGACCAGCAGATCGGGCGTTTTGCGCAAACCGATCCTTTCGATCAATTTTCTTCGGGATATGTGGGAATGGGCAATGACCCGGTGAATTTGATCGATCCGAGCGGCGGTATTGCGTGTCCGGGAACATCTGCGCTGGCCATCTTCTTCGAAAATGTTGGCCAGTTTATTTCAAGTACGGCCTCGACTGTGTCGAATTTGAGCCCTTGGATTGGTGGTGCGGCCCGGATCTTGAACACAGGAGCCATGATTGGAAATCAGCGCGTCGATTTCCAGGTATCGCAAAAGCAGTTGGTGGCAAATTTCACAAGCCAGGTGGGAGGTGACGGTTCGAATCAAGATCAGCCTCCGGTCTACTGGATCGAATATAATGGAACGGAAGTAACCGTTTACGAGGGAGCATTTGGCGATAAGACAACATTGACTAAGACTTTCAAGGGTAGTTCAGGAATTGTACTTTTTAGCGATCCGGACGGTAAAAATATGACAGATGATTACAGAAATTCTCAGTATCAGTATACGCAAGTTGACGTGACCGAGGATGGCAAGCAAAAGAAGATATTTGTTGGACCTTTGCCTGAGGGCAACTATAGAATCGATCTATCATTGGATCCCGATCGCCAAGCGAAATTGGCTCCAAATGGAGAAACGATACCGGGCAAAGGACTCGAAAAAATTACGTATTTTAAGAATAAAAAGGAATACGTGCGATATCCAGCCTGGGGTTCCCGCCGTGCTAAGCTGGATGCGGATCCAGGAACGAAACTTGGAGGTCGAGACGGCAATTTCTATTTCCATAACTCTCATAAAGGATATACCCATGGTTGTATCGAGACTGAAAACGGATTATTCACATTCTTAAAAGGAGTTCGGAAGACACAAACAGAAATTCGGGTTAGAATTAAGTATAAATCAAAAACTACTTCGACGAATGGCAACACTGGCAGATAGAAGATACGTTATCGCAATCTTTGTATGCTTTTGCGGATGCATGACGGTTGCGCAAACAACGCGAGAATTGCCACCGTTGGTACTATCGCAGGAAGCGATCAAAGACAAGTATTTCCCTGGGGATACCATTAGATTTAGCGTAACAAACCAAAGTATGGCAGAGCGGGGATTTGTTATTGATGTCGTCACCACGCAAGACTATCAGTCCCCTGACGCAATATTCTATCGCGAGTTGTTTAGTGCTTTCTTCAATGATGACACGGCCTTCATTAGGAGGGTGACCGCGCTTCGTGCTACTTCAAAGAAGGATGGCAGCCGATATCGAACACCTGAATTAACGCCGATCACGTACGATCTTCAGCCCAGAAGCAAGCGTCACTTTGCTTTCATCCTAAAAGGAACTAAAAGATCAGATGGCATCCGATTACAAATACGGGTGATACCTGATTTAAAGGAGGATGAGTCGGAAGTAGTGATTGATTCGAAACCATTCTCCGTTTTCGGAAATCCTTTTTAAGTCGAGCGCTAAAAGAATGCCGTCCGTTTTGTAGAGCTTCGGAAGGGCTATTTGCAAAATATCGAACACGTGACTCAGGAGAAAATTTACTCTTAGCTGTAACTGCAGCCAACCCTCGTTGATTTTTGGTTGATGTGGTCATCAGATAGGCGAGTGTACTTTGGATGCCATATCTTCAAAATGAAAAACAACGCCTCTGTTGTTGGATTTCATGGGGCGTTCCCGGTAAGCCCGAAGCAGTCTACCCGGGCAGATCTGACCGTTTGTGCTGACTTTAGATTGCAAGAAATAAGTTCTGTCACAGCCTCAAAATCATTATGGCATGGATTAGCCTAACGGTTCCAGAGTTGAACAGAATCGAAGAACAAAAGGAAAAAGATACCTTTTACCAGCTTCCGTTCAATATGGCGACAGTTACCATTTTTACGGATGGCACGGCAACACTTTTCCCTGGAGCCGGCATGGGAGATGGGTTGTTTTTCTCAGACCTAAAGGTGATGGAAACAATGATTCAGAGTAAAGTTTTTCCAGTGACCGGCACCGACTCGATTTGGGAGGCCGAAAAGGAAAGGTTGCTCAAATTGAATGACAGCATTAACGTTTACACAAGCCAGCTATCTGACCTTCTCGGTATCGAACTAAAGTTCACTGCCGAAGAAAGCTTTTTGCAATTGATAAGCCAAAGACTAAATGACAAAATTCAAAGTCAAGCATTATCACCTGAACTGGAAATTTCAGTCGCAATATTCATCGGCGAGATAATTAGAAGGAAACATACTGGCAGATGGGTGCTTTTTCCTCAGTTTACTCTTAACGTTTATTATATTCCGGAGCTAACTGTCGCGAATTCCTATTGTGATCCAATACATGAGGTGTTGTCAGCGTTCGCAAAGTCGTCAAACAATCAGATAGATTTGCACAAAATCGCTTCCCAAATTGAATTCTTCCCAATCGAGAATAGAAGATATGTTGATGTCCCGTCGGATTAACATGTGAATTAAGTCACAATAAACGGGTGACCGCAAAATTCCTTTCACGGTGTTGCAAAGCTTGACACAACAAGTAAATATGCCATATCGTAAATTGCCAACGGCAGAATGTATAGCATATATTGAATCCGCAGGACTTACCATTCATGATTGGGATTCGTCTTTTTCTATCCCCAGCAGCTTCGGTTTTTTATTTTCCTTTGCCAACAGGTGAAATTGTTTTGATTCCAACAGATACATCTTTCGACTACGAGGGATTTATTTTTCAAAAGAGAGCGGCTTTCGAAAAAATGGTAAAGGAAGATTTTTATCCCGTCAGTGATCAATATCTCTTTTTTTGGGAGATAGAACGGGACCACTAATTGGTGAACGAGAAAATTTTTGTCGTTTCAGACAAAGGGTTCTTTTATGTTTCCAATGAACAAGCGATGGAAGGTATTACAAAGACATTGAATTGTGGCGGCACTGTTCGCTACTAACACATTCGGCATACTTTGAGATATGATTAAACGTAAGATGTGCGCTTCAGCTCGCCTGGATGGTTCTTCGACCTCAGGAACTGCTTGCAGATCCTTTGAACCTTAGCTCCATAATATGTTAAGAATATTGCCTTTAGTAGTTCTGATTATGTTTATGCTGCTGTCGTGCCACTCAGTATTCCGCCATCATGGAAGCAAGTCGTCGTACCTGATGAAAGCCGCCATGTGGACGGAGAACGTCCGGTACATACTTCAAGTAAATCCATCGTTGGATAGTTCGTACTTGAAGACTTCGATCACCGATAGCGGAAACGTGTTGTTCAAAACTTATAGTTTTGAGGGAGCCAAGAAGTATGAGGTGATGCAAGCTGCATCCGGAGATACAATAACTGAGTCGTGGTGGAGTAAGGATCAGCAGGTAATTTATCACCTCGTAAGATGTTGTCGAGGGTATCAAGCCGAACTTATATTGGTCCGGGGCGATACAACGGGAATCGCCGATATTCGTTATGAAGATTCCGGTATATGGGAAACAGCAATTTTCTATCAGGGACAACGCATCGGGTTTACGAAGTTTGTGCAGCCGAACGGCACGTTTTCGACGGTGAATCATGGGAAATTAGATTTAGTTGACTCCCTGCCACAGCTTTTCCCTGAAAGATTAAGATGGCCGAGCAAAGATTCATTCTAAGAGGCAGGTTCACATGGCAACTAGAATATACTTTAACACAATTGTCATCTGTATGTGCGGATGCGACGCGGTTGCACAAACGACCGCAGAAAAACCACCATTGGTACTTTCTTCTGACGGGATCAAAGAGACCTATCAAGATCTTGGCATTCCCAATATATTCGACTAGACGATGATACTCGATTTTCGAAAGATGGGTCTTGAAGCGCTCGCAAAGTATTGTACAATTGTATTGAAACACGCCACAGATGGTGAAGTCCATCTTGAGTCTCAATTGAAGGCTGTCGTCACATCAGCGCAACAAGCAAACGATATCAGGGGTATGCGGACTATAGCACGAGATTTCAAAGAGTGGTCATCACACCTGCCTCCTAATAAATTCTTCGTTCTAGAGGCTGAACTGAAAGAGGCGTTTGCAACGGAG